>ENA-ORUW01000013-ORUW01000013.1-human-gut-metagenome-genome-assembly--contig:-NODE-13-length-276988-cov-100.655162_pt1 | contig 276988 bp, 240 predicted proteins | sample MGYA00242088_ERZ509227 | MGnify/ENA primary metagenome ERZ509227 (study PRJEB26280, sample SAMEA2338816) | human gut metagenome | biome: human gut; feature: human-associated habitat; material... | reverse complement strand
AAACACAGGAAATATCAGTGTTTTCTTATGTTTTCCCTTAATTATAAGGTTCATGTGAGCCATAATTATTTCCAAAGCTCAGGTTCAGGGCAAGAGGCATTCCCATGGCAATGGACTGACGGATGCAGTAGTCAATCCCCTGCATCAGTTCTGTGGTCCTGGGGAATCCCTCTGCCTGAGGTGTTCCCAGCTTCACAACTATGATCTGGCTCTGGGAAGCCACCCCTCTGTGAAGCCCCCCTGAAGCCCTTCCGTTCCCGGCCGCAATCCCCAGAACCCCTGTGCCGTGTCCGCTCAGATCACGGCTGGGGACCACTGCATACCGTTCCGCAGACACGGGCATCTGAAGCGCCTCATCAATCTGCTCTTTTGTATACTCTGTTCCCATGACATAGCCCTGAGGCGGATCACCCGGCACAGTCTGATCCCACAATCTGAGGATACGGCTGCTCCCGTCTTCATTACGGAAATCAGGATGGGCGTAGTCCACTCCCGAATCCACACAGCCCACAAGCACACCTGCGCCGAAAAGCGGCTGTCCGAGAGGAGAAAAACCGCTCTGTACCGGATTGATGCAGGAGGCAGCCCGTCCCTGCTCCACTGTAAAAAACAAGCTTTTCGGCTTCTCAACGAATTCTATCTGAGGATACTCCGAAAGGCTTTGTATCCGGCTTTCCGGTACAGAGAGGATGGCAAAACCACCCAGCAGCTCCACTGCCCGGATCTCCGGATCCAGTGCCCCCTGCAGACTCCCGGAATATTTAACAATTAAATCCCATCTTCTCTCCTCCGGCTCAAAGCCCACATCTAAAACCAATGATTTTTCCCGTTCCTGCGGCGTAGCATCCAGTGCCAGGTTTAACAGATTTTCCAGCTTCTGATCCTGCATAATAACTCCCTGTTTTTTGCTGTATCTCTTCATTATATGCAAAAAAAGCAGTCAAAATCTGCTCTTTTAAACAGATATTGACTGCTTTTAAGTATCCTTCCAAACAGATATCCGCTGCCTGGATCAATTTAACCCTGCAGTGATTTTGATTTGGTCATAATATGATACGGGCCTGCCACGAAGAACACACCGCCTATCATGTTTCCAATCGTGACAAACAGCAGGTTGTAGAAGTATCCTCCTATGCTGACTGCCGCGTCACCTGCATTTAAAAGTCCCACTGCCAGAATACTCATATTGGCAATACTGTGCTCAAATCCACAGATCATGAACACAAAAATACACCAGAATACCATGATGAGCTTTCCTGACTCGGACTTCATCTTTAATGCGCACCATACAGCCAGACATACCAGGACATTACAGAAAATCCCTCTTACCAGAAGCTGTACAGGTGTCAGAGACATCTTTGTGGCGGCTATCTGTGCGAAATAAGCTCCTATATCGCCTTTCGGAACTCCGGTAAGCTGGAATCCGATAACACCCATCAAAGAGCCAAGAATATTTCCGATATAACATAAAACCCATGCTTTGACTGTCTTGCCCCAAGGCACACATCCACTGAAGGATGCACTTGCAAGAACCATATTGTTGCCTGTGAACAGCTCGGCACCCGCCATAATGACAAGGCTCAGGGCCGCCGCAAAGGCAAAAGCCTGCACTGCTTTCAGCATTGGGGACCCCACTGCGTTCAGAGGTGTTCCCAGCGTAAATGTAACAAAACTTCCAAAAGCAATGAAAAGCCCTGCCGTAACGGAGGATACCATAAATCCAAAGGTATTGTTCTCCATGAAGTTGATCTTGCCTTTTGCCGCATTACAGACTGCACTGAATTCATCAAAATACATACTTTTTCCCCCGCTTCTATAGCTAAATTATGTATACAAAATTCAGGTACGGCAAAGCCGTACCTGAACTTCTCTATATTCAGTTTTCAAAATGGATTTTTTAGAACAGACCGGAAATCTTTCCTGTCTCGTCAACATCGATCCTCTCTGCAGCCGGAACTTTAGGCAGACCTGGCATGGTCATGATTTCTCCGGTAAGAGCAACAATGAAACCTGCACCTGCGGAAATCTTCAGGTTACGAACGGTCACTTCAAAGTCTTTCGGTGCACCCAGTTTTGTCTGATCATCGGTCAGACTGTACTGTGTCTTAGCCACACAGATTGGGCAGTTTCCATATCCAAGAGCTTCCAGCTGAGCAGCCTGTTTCTGAGCGTTTGCTGTAAGAACAGCCTTCTTGCCGCCGTAGATCTTCTGAACGATCTGGTTTAACTTGTCCTCAATGCTTCCTTCCAGTTCATAGGAGAATGTAAAGTCATTGGGTTCTTCCACAAGACGTATAACTTCCTTAGCCAGTGCAGCACCGCCTTCGCCGCCTTTTGCCCAAACCTCGGAAAGTGCAACGTTTACGCCCAGTTCTTTACATTTAGCTTCTACCAGGTCAAGCTCTGCCTTGGTATCTGTCGGGAATGCGTTGATAGCAACAACACACGGAAGCTTGTATACATTTGTGATATTGCTTACATGTTTCAGTAAGTTCGGGAGACCTTTCTCCAGAGCTTCCAGGTTCTCGTTATTTAAATCTGCTTTCGGTACGCCGCCGTTGTATTTCAGGGCACGTACAGTAGCTACGATAACAACTGCGCTCGGTGTCAGGCCTGCCATACGACACTTGATATCCAGGAATTTCTCTGCACCTAAGTCAGCACCGAATCCTGCTTCTGTGATAGCGTAATCGCCTAATTTCAGCGCCATCTTAGTAGCGATCACAGAGTTACATCCATGAGCGATATTAGCGAATGGTCCACCGTGTACGATTGCAGGTACATGCTCCAGAGTCTGAACCAGGTTTGGTTTCAGTGCATCTTTCAGCAGTGCACACATAGCGCCTTCTGCATGTAAGTCATGTGCTGTGATCGGTTTCTGCTCGGAAACCTTGCCATATGTATAACCAACGATGATTCTTCCCAGTCTCTCCTTCAGGTCTGTAATGTCTTTTGCCAGACACAGAACAGCCATGATTTCAGAAGCAACTGTGATATCGTATCCGTCTTCTCTCGGACAGCCGTTTGTCTTTCCGCCCAGACCATCAACTACGAAACGAAGCTGGCGGTCATTCATGTCCACACATCTTCTCCAGGTAATTTTTCTTGGGTCAATATTCAGGTCGTTGCCCTGATAAATATGATTATCCAGCATTGCTGCCAGCAGGTTATTTGCTGCGCCGATCGCGTGGAAGTCACCTGTAAAATGCAGGTTGATGTCTTCCATGGGAACTACCTGTGCATAACCGCCGCCTGCTGCGCCGCCCTTTACACCGAATACCGGTCCCAGGGATGGCTCACGGAGCGCTACCATTACATTTTTTCCTAATTTCTGAAGGCCATCAGCCAGACCTACGGTTGTGGTGGTCTTTCCTTCTCCGGCAGGAGTCGGGTTGATTGCTGTAACCAGAACCAGTTTTCCGTTTGGCTTATCAGATTCTTTTAACAGATTGTAGTCAATTTTAGCTTTGTACTTACCGTACTGCTCCAGATATTTGTCATCAATACCTGCTTTTTCTGCAATCTTTGTAATTGGCTCCATTGTGCACTCCTGTGCGATTTCGATGTCTGATTTGAATCCCATGTTAATACCCTCCTTTTCATGGCAATAGTTTTGTTTCTGCATGTATACTGCCACTGTCTATGTATGAACCCTTTGAAAAAAAAGGGCAACATTTGTCAATTACACAATTACAAACGTTGCCCAGACGGTCGGCTCTCACTTACATTTTGACTTCACTGTGGTGCTCCACATTGTAATCCGTCAGAAATCAAAACTATTATTTTGTTATGTCTATAATTTATCACAAATTCCGATTACTGTCAATGCTGTATCATATTAAAAATCCACAACAATATTTCGACAATTTTACTCTATTTTCCGGCGATAAATGATAATACTTCTTCTTTTTTGGGCATAACACGGAGTGCGCCCTTCTTTGTAGTAATAAGAGAGGAGGCACCGTTGGAGAATTCCAGCATTTCATAGAGCTGTTCCTCTGAAAGGCCTTCAATTCCGTGCTCCAGCACATAATTCAGCGCACATGCGCCAAAGGTATCACCTGCTCCTGTAGTCTCGATGGTATTTTCCTGTAAGAACGGCGCATGGAACACTTCTCTGCCCTCGTGGAAGGCAATGCTTCCCTCTTTTCCCATGGTCACGTTCATGAGCTTCAGATCAGGATACTGGGATAGCAGTATATGGGCGCCTTCCTTCACATCTTTTGTGCCGGTCATGAATTCCAGCTCTTCCTCAGAGATTTTCAGCAGATCACATTTTGACAGACCATATGTGATCTGTTCTTTTGCCAGTTCCATGCTGCTCCACAGAGGCGGGCGCAGATTCGGGTCAAAGGAGATCAGAAGCCCTGCTTCTCTTGCAATATCAATAGCTTTGGCAGTTGCTCTGCGCACACCCTCGTGGGTCATAGACAGGGTGCCAAAATGGAATGCCTTTGCCGATCTTATGTATTCTTCGTCGATCTGGTCTACACTCAGCATCATATCCGCACCAGGATTTCTGTAAAACGCGAAGTCCCTGTCCCCATCCTCAAAGGTATGGACAAAGGCCAGCGTTGTATGGACTTCCTGGTCTTCATACAGATGGCTGGTGTCAATCCCCAGACTGTTCAGTGTGTTTCTCAGGGATGTACCAAACTGGTCCTTACCCACAACACCCAGAAAAGACGTCTTTTTCCCAAGGTTGTTCAGCATGGCCAGCACATTACAAGGGGCGCCGCCCGGATTTGCCTCAAAGATAGGGTTTCCCTGTCCGCTCACTCCGTTCTCTGTAAAATCGATCAAAAGCTCGCCCAGGGCGATAACATCAAAATTCTTGTTCATTTATATTCTCCTTGTCCGTTTTATTCTACTGTGAATTATATTCGTTTTGCCTGCTTTACGCAAGTACCGCGGCATAATTATTCATAAAAAATACATTAGATATAGAATTATTCGTGATCTTATGGCCGGTATTCTTAATGAATCGAAAGGTTTTCTTTAGAATTTCTTATAAATTGAGCCTGCAATTTCTTTTAAATTATATGGTGTAATGAGAACGTAAGAATAATGTCGAAATTGAGGTGATTTCCATGAATATATTAAACCAAATATCCGAGTATGCCTCCATCTGCCCGGAAAGAACAGCCATCTGCTGTGACGGCCAGTCTGTTACTTACGGGGAGCTGGAGTTATATTCCGGGCGTCTGGCCCGTTATCTTGGGCAGCAGTGCGGGCAGGACCACTCCCCCATAGCTGTATACGGTCATAAGCACCCCCTTATGCTTGTATCCTTTCTGGCATGTGTCAAATCAGGCAGGGCATACTGCCCCATTGACACCTCTGTGCCGGATTCCCGGGTGGAAATGATCTTAGACGCCCTTGACTCACCAATCCTTTTGACCCTCTCTCCTCTGCACGGAGACTGTAAAAATAAACGTCCCCTTTCCCTCCAGGAAATTGACAGGATCATACATACCGATTTTCCCTCTATGGACATCCGCATGGAAGAAACCAGGCCAGAGCCTATTTTAGGGGAGGATATTTTTTACATCATATTTACTTCGGGAAGCACCGGCACCCCAAAAGGAGTCACGATCACGGAACAAAATCTGAGCAATTTCCTGGATTGGTCCATTACTCTGGGGACACCCACCAACGCCAAAAAGGGGAAGGTATTTCTGAATCAGGCTCCTTTTTCTTTTGATCTGTCCGTCCTGGATCTGTATACATGTCTGGCTGTGGGCGGAACGCTTTGGTGCCTGACAAATGATGTGCAGAAGGATTACCGGAAACTGCTGGATTCCCTGAAAAGATCCGGGGCCTCCATTATGGTTTCCACACCGTCCTTTGCAGACATGTGCCTGTCAGACCCCGGATTTACACAGACGTCCCTGCCGGAACTGGGCCTGTTCCTGTTCTGCGGAGAAACCCTGACAAACCGGACAGCCGTTAAGCTTATGGAGCGTTTTCCCTCTGCCAGGATCATGAACACCTATGGTCCCACCGAATCCACAGTGGCTGTCACCCAGGTAGAGATAACACCTGAACTGGCTGCCTGTACTTCCCCTCTGCCTGTAGGCAGGCCAAAGCCTGGCACTGCGCTGCAAATCTGCAGTCCTTCGGGCAGCATACTCCCCGAAGGCGAAAAGGGTGAGATCATTATCCTGGGGGACACGGTAAGTCCCGGTTACTATCAGAACCCTTCACAGACACAAAAGCATTTTTTCACATATACAGAGGAGAAAACTGCGGTACAGGGCTACCGCACAGGTGATAAAGGGTATATGAAAGACGGGATGCTCTATTACTGCGGACGCATAGATCTGCAGATTAAGCTGCACGGATACAGAATTGAGCTGGAGGATATTGAAAATAATCTTATCCGCCTTCCACAGATAGAAAAAGCAGCGGTACTCCCCAATATGAGAGACGGGCGTATCAAAAGCATCAGTGCCTATCTGGTCTGCCCCGGCATGACGGCGCCGGAACGCACTTACGCGGAATCCCTAAAAGAGAAACTGCGCGCATTCCTTCCGGAATACATGATACCTAAAAAACTCATATTCATGGACAGACTTCCCATGACCGGAAATGGCAAGGTTGACAGAAAAGCCCTGGGGAGCACAGTTCTTTGAGTTTTTATGAAGGGCTTTCCTTTTTTATCTGTCTCTTTCTCTTCCTGATCCCCGCCGTCATTCTGGGCATCATGGAAAAAAGAATGGGACATTATACCCTGGCAGTCTCCCTGGTCTTCATTGTCCTGGTCTTCGGCCACAGCCCCCGGCAGTTCCTCTATCTCCTCTTATTTTACGGATGGTCCTACCTGGTTGTGCGGGGCTACGCTGCTGTCCGGGACAAATACGGAAGAAACGAAAAACAGTATTACCTGTTCCTGGCTGCCATGCTGCTGCCTCTTATATTATGTAAACTATCGCCCTTATTTCACATGAACATTTTTGGATTTACCGGCATTTCCTATATGAGTTTCCGCAGCATTCAGATGGTCATAGAGATTTACGACGGGATCATTGAAGAGGTTCCCCTTCTGGAATTTTCGGGATTTCTTCTTTTCTTTCCCTCCATCAGCTCCGGGCCTATTGACAGAAGCCGCCGCTTTCATGATGACTGGGAGCGCATCATACCAAGAGCCGATTACCTGGAAATGCTGGCAGAAGGAATTTTCAAACTTCTTCTGGGCCTGGTCTACAAGCTGGCGTTGGGCACCCAGCTCTACACACTGCTCACCATATGTGAACAGTCCATGGGCCAGCGCGGTGCCCCCTGGTACTTTGCCGCCGGATATGCCTGGCTGTACGGCTTCTATTTGTTCTTTGATTTTGCAGGATATTCCCTTATGGCTGTGGGAACCGCTTATATCCTGGGTGTAAGACTTCCCGACAACTTCCGTGCTCCATTCAGAAGTCTGGACATAAAAGAGTTCTGGGACCGCTGGCACATAACCCTGTCCCACTGGTTCCGTGATTTCCTCTTCACCCGTTTCATTATGAAATGTACAAAGAAGAAATGGTTTTCCAGCCGCCTGAACAGGGCCTGCGCCGGATTCATTGTGAATATGGGTGTTATGGGTCTATGGCACGGTGTCACCCCTTCCTACATACTCTACGGACTCTATCACGGCATCCTGCTTTCAGTCACAGAGGTATACCAGAAAAAATCATCCTTCTACAAAAAACACAAAAACCAGAAACTATACAAGGCGGCCTCCTGGCTGCTTACCATAAACCTGGTGATATTCGGCTTCTTTATCTTCTCCGGAAAATTCCTGGAGCTGTTAGCTGCCTGATCTCACATATTATTCTATTGCCTCATTATTATATTAGGAGAAAACAAAATGGAAGAAAAAATTTTAGATTTATTAGCAGATATCTGTGAAGATGACATTGTGAAAGAGGATATAAAGACCGAACTTTTCCAGTCCGGACTTCTGGACTCCCTGGGATTTGCCGAATTCCTGGCCGGCCTTGAGGAAGAGTGCGGGATTGTCATTGCGCCCTCAGAAGTCACCAGAGAAGAAATGGACACACCTGAAAAAATCCTGACCCTTGTAAGGTCTAAAGTCTGACCCAATATCCCCTCCAGGAAAGGAAGGCACAGGAAACATGAAAAGACTGACTGCATTTTTCACGGCTTTTGTATTGTTCCTTGTCACTGCCGCAGGTATTCATATGTCTGTACGTGACAAGAAAATCCCGGACTCCCACGCGTTTTCCACCTGGGCCAACGAGACAAAAACACGTTCCCGTGAAACCATAAAACAAAACCTGAATTCGGACAGCCTCCTGGTATTTGGCTCCTCAGAATTCATGCACGGCCAGGACACTCCTTATCATCCATCCGCTATGTTCGCGGACAGCGATTTTGAGCCTATGCTCATTGGTGCCGGCTATTACCAGTCCCTGAGCCATGCCATCGCTCTTAGCGCTGTAGGAGAGGGTCAGAAAAAAGCCGTTCTTTTCCTCTCACCCCAGTGGTTCAGGAAACCCGGTGTCCTGCCACAGGCCTTTGCATCCCGTTTCTCAGAAAATGACTATATGGGCATGCTGCAGAACGAAAACCTTTCAAAAGAGACAAAGCAATACATCATAGACCGCACACACGCTCTCCTGAAAGACGACCCCAAAACCCGGAATCGTTTAAGCAGATATGAGCGCGTATGGGATACCAAAACCGCCACCACAGAGGATACCCTCCTTGCCAACGCATGGCAGGGCTTTCTGAACGAAAAAGAAAGAATAACCGTACCTCTTCTCTTTGACCTCACAGCAAAAAAGACAAACCGTACTGCCGGCAATATATCCATAAACTGGACCAAGTGGTTAGCCAAAGCTGAAAAAGACGGTTCCCGTTATCAGGAAAACCAATTCTATATAGATGAGAAAAACTATAAAAAACTCAAGCCACGCCTTTCCAAAAAGAAAGACAGCAATAAAAAAGCCATCCACGGCTACGGTTCCTCACCAGAGTATGATGATCTCCGCTGTTTCCTGGACGTATGCCGGGATATGGACATCAAGCCTCTACTGGTCATCCTGCCTGTGAACGGCTACTACTACGACTACACCGGATTCCCTCAGACTGCCAGAGAAACCTACTACTCCAACATCCGAAACCTGGCTGACGCCTATAATGCCCAGCTTGCCGATTTCTCTGCCGACGAATATACAAAATACTTCTTTGAAGACCAAGTCCACATTGGACGGAAAGGATGGGTGCTGATCAATGAAAGTCTTTACAACTTTTATAAAGAATCTTAAAAATAACGCCAAAGCGCGCTTCCTTCTCCAGGTGCTCACTTTTTACGCGCTCCTTATGCTCCTCTACCTCTATTTTATGACTGCCAACCTCTCCTCAGCACCGCCCTTTCTCTACTCACAATTTTAAGAAGCCGCCATGCGGCTTCTTTTCCGTACAGCACGTTACTCCCTCTTGATCATCCGATACCCGATACCGATATGGGTCTGGATATACTTAGGCTCTGAAGGCTCTTCCTCGATCTTCTTCCTGAGTGTGGCCATAAATACACGCAGGGAAGGCACATCACTCTGCATCACATTTCCCCAAACCTCATTTAATATGAAATTATGGGTCAGAACCCTCCCCACGTTTTTCGCCAGAAGGCACAGCAGTTTATACTCAATAGGCGTCAGATGGATCTCCTGATCCCTGATAAATACACACCCGGAGGCATAGTCAATTTTCAGATCACCATTTACGAAGACCGCGTTATCCTCCACACCTCCGCTGCTCTGATACATGGCCCTGCGAAGGCTGGCACGCAGCCTTGCCAGCAGTTCCTCCACACTGAAAGGCTTTGTCAGATAATCATCTGCGCCTGCATCCAGCGCATTCACCTTATCCGCATCCTCGCTTCTGGCACTTACCACTATAATAGGTACATTTGACCAGGATCTTATCTTTTTTATCAGCTCCACACCGTCCATATCCGGCAGCCCCAAATCCAATATGATCACATCCGGTCTCTGGGAAACAGCTTCCATCAAAGCCTGCGCCCCATTCTTAGCCATATGGTATCGGTATTCCTGTATATCCAGTGTGGTCCCCATCAGATTTCTGACGGCTTTGTCATCCTCCACGATAAGTATCAATGGTTTATTCATGTATCACTACCTCCTCTGCCGGCAATGAGAAATAGAAAATACTTCCCCGGGGAACATTATCCCTTACCCCGATCTCACCGCCGTGTGCATTTATAATAGACTTACAGAGGGCAAGGCCAAGGCCAAGGCCGCGCCTGCCGTCCCCTTTCTGGTTCTCCGCTGTATAGAACATCTGAAACAGCTTCTCTTTATCCTCATCCGCCACACCGTTTCCGTTGTCGGAGATTTCCGTCCATACAAATCCTTCCTTCTGAAATACATGGACTTTGATCTCTGAACCGGACGGTGTATATTTGATTGCATTATCTATGATATTGATAAATACCTGTACGATCAGCCTGGTATCCATCTTTGCCATGAGAAATTCATCCTCCTGCTTCACCGTGATCCTGTGTTCTCCGCTCTTCCTGTCCAGATGGTGCAGCGCTTCGTTCAGCACATCATCCAAAAGCTCTGTCTGCCGTTTCAGGTTCATGGCCCCGTTCTCTATCCTTGTGACGGAGAGCAGATTCTCTACCAGATTGATCAGCCAGATCGCGTCATCATAAATATCCCCGTAAATTTTATGCCTCTGGGCCTCCTCCATCTGTGCTCCTCCATTTAACAGCACACTGGCATTTCCTGAAATACCGGTCAGCGGAGTGCGCAGATCATGAGATATGGCGCGCAGAAGGTTGGCTCTCAGCCGCTCCTGTCTGGCATTCATCTCCACCTCTTTTTTCTCCTCGTCCAGTTTCTGCTTTTCAAGTGCCAGGGCACATTCATTCAGCATGGCCAGAAGCAGACTTCTCTCAAAGGCGGTAAGTTCATCGGCTCCCATGACAATGCCGGCCACTGCCAGCGCCTCTTTTCTGCCTCTGACAGCCAGATACAGACATTTTGCCCCGGGCAGCGTATCGGTTGTGGCACCGGCGTGTTTATTATTCTGATATACCCAGGATACCACTTCCTGTTCCTTCTCATTGATATACTGCTCTGCATCTTTCTCCCGGCTTTTCATCCTGGGAACCAGGTTCCCCTTTTCATCGGGTATATAGAAGATAACGGTGCGGCCCAACATTTTTTCCATCTGTACCATTATCTCTGAAATGATCTGAGAAACATCCCTGGCTTTCTGGAGTTTCTGGCTGGTCTCCAGAAGGATTTCTGTTCGGTACGCCTTTTCCGCCGCCTGATGCGCCTGTTCTTTCACCCTGGTGGTCAGGGTGGAGATCAAAAATGCCACCAGAAACATAATAATAAATGTAACCGGATATTCCGGGCCGTAAGCCTTAAAGGAATACCTGGGAAGCGTGAAGAAGAAATTGAAGGTAAACACACTGATAAAGGAGCTTACCAGACTGTATGCCTTGCTCTCTGTCCACATGGCCGTAATAACAACCCCCAGAATATACAGCATGATAACATTGACCTCTGAAATTCCCAGACTGTACATCCAGCCGCCGATCCCTGTTGAAGCCAGCAGTACACCTGCTGTTTTAAGAGTGTCTTTAAATGTAAATCCGGTCTTGTTGTGTCTGATTCGAAATCCCGCTGTCCCTGTATTTTCCTCCATAGAGGGAATGATATAAATATCTGGATTGGAGCCAAGGGCTGTGAGCCTGTCGGCAAAGCTGACTCTCGAAAAAGGAATTCCCCCGATTCCTTTTGTCCTGCCCAGTACAATTTTTGATACCCCTGCCATTCTGGCATACTCTGCGATCTGCTGAACCACGTCATCCCCATACATGGTGATAACTCTGGCTCCCAGTTTTTCCGCAAGCTCCATGTTTTCCTTTAAAATCTTTTTCTCAGCATCCGGCATGTTTTTTTCATGGGAGGTCTGCACATACAGAGCGGTAAACGCGCCGTGAAATGCATCTGCCATACGCGCCGCTGTCCTTATGACTCTGCCGTTAGAGGGTGACGCGGAGATGCCGGTCAGGATATGTTCCCCGGGATAGGAGGTTTCCTGTACGGTTTCCCCCTTCTCGGCAATCTTGTTGATCCGGTCAGCCATTCTTCTGAGTGCCATCTCCCTCAGGGCTGTGAGAACCCCTGTCCCCGGAGTTTGATTCCCCAGACGTTCCCGCACCTTTTCCGGCTCCGCATCCACGAATTCCACCTGATCCGCCTGGTCGAACACCTTATCCGGAACACGCTCCCCTGCCTGCCGGCCTGTCAGAGAGGAAATTACATCTGACAGACTTTCTATCTGCTGCACATTCAGCGTTGTATATACATCAATTCCGGCACGGAGAAGCTCCTCTATATCCTGATAACGCTTTCTGTGCCTGGACCCGGGCGCGTTTCCGTGAGCCAGCCTGTCAATCACTAAGAGCTGGGGTCTTCTTCTGATAGCGCTGTCCAGATCAAATTCAGGGGAGAGAACACCCTGATAATTATGAAAAACGGGTGTAAGCTTTTCCAGTTCTTCCCCCATATCCACTTCCAGGGGAACGCAGCCTATCACCACATCACAGCCATCTTTTTTTCTTTCTCCGGCATCCCGCAGCATCTGCCCTGTCTTTCCCGTACCTTCAGCATAGCTGAAAAATATTTTAAGTCTGCCGCTTTTATCCATCTTTATCCCTGTTCCCCCTTCTGTTCATCTGGAAAGGCAAAAAGCGCCGGCTATCTCGCCTTTGCCAGCGCTCTTACATCTTTGTAGTGTCCCATAATGATCAGTGTCTCGCTGCCCCGGAAGATATACTCCGGACGTGGCAGGGGATAGATCTCCTCCTGCTCCTTGACAGCCAGGATACTGATATGATACTTATTCCGCACACCTTTTTCCACAATGGATTTGCCAACCCATGGGGCCGGCACCGGAATTTCATAGATAGAATAATCCGGGGTGAGTTCAATGTAATCAAAAATATTGTCTGTGCCGAATTTAACAGCCAGACGCTCTGCCATCTCCCGCTCTGGATAGACTACCTTGTCCGCTCCATTTCTGAGAAGGAATTTCGCGTGTACATCCCTGTTCGCTCTTGACAGGACAAAAGGTGCCCCATAGTCTTTGAGAAGTGCTGTGGTCTCAAGGGAGCTTTGGAAATTATCTCCGATGGCAACCACACACAAATCAAAATTCCCCACTCCCAGTGAGGCAATAAAATGCTCATTGGTGGTATCCCCGATCTGTGCATTTGTCACCAGATCAAGGGCGTCATTGACACGGTCCTCATTTATATCAACCGCAAGGACTTCATTTCCTTCTTCTATTAATTTTGCGGCCATATGGCGGCCAAAGCGGCCCAGGCCCACAACAAGAACCGATTTCATTTTACATTTCCTCCTTTATCAGACATCAGCCCACAGACACTTTCTCCATAGGCAGTTTTGACGGTATACTGGCAATCCGGGTACCGAAAGCAATGAGTATGGTAATGCCTCCAACCCTTCCTATAAACATGAGCAGGATCAGAACTATGTGCGATATGGTTCCAAGCTGCGCAGTGATTCCCAGAGACAGGCCCACGGTTCCGATAGCGGAAGCCGCTTCAAACAGGGCATCCTGAATGGCAATTCCATCCGCAGATGATATCAGCATGGTTCCCACAAGGATCAGAAGCCCATAGAGCATAGTCACACAGCTTGCATGGCGCAGTGCATTTTCTTCCATTCTTCTGCGGAAGCACTCAATATCCTTCCGTTTCCTGAACTCTGACCATATACTTAAAATCATAATGAACATTGTAGTTGTCTTAATACCTCCAGCAGTGGAGCCTGGAGAACCGCCGACAAACATCAGGCCCACCATGAGAATTTTGCTGCATCCTGTGAGTGTTGTCAGATCCACTGTGTTAAATCCCGCAGTCCTTGGCGTCACCGCCTGGAAAAACGCACACAGCACCTGTTCTCCCAGACTCCTGCCCTCCATGGAAGGTTTTCCCAATTCAAAAAAGAACATGAGAACAGCCCCTCCGAATATCAAAATGAAGGTTGCCATAAACACCACTTTGGTGTGGAGCTTATAATTCTTATAATGCCATTTATGGATCTTGATGTCTGACCACACAAGAAATCCAAGACCGCCCACAATGATCAGAAGCATAATGGTAATACTCACCAGCGCATTTCCAGAAGCAGTCATAAGAGAGGATCCAGGTTCAAAATAGCCCATCAGATCTATTCCCGCATTACAGAAGGCAGAGATGGAATGGAACACGGAAAAATATATGCCTTTTCCCACTCCAAGTCTCGGGACAAAATAAAAGCTCAGCAAAATGGCCCCCATTCCCTCGAATAATACCGTTCCGCCGAACACAAACTTTGCCATGCGCACAATTCCGCCCACCTGCGGCGCCGCCATGGACTCCTGCATTAAAAGCCGCTGTGACAAACCAATCTTTCTTTTTGTGATAGTAAGCGCTGATATGGCGATGGTCATAAAGCCAATGCCGCCAATCTGTATCAGTAATAAAATAACGCTCTGGCCAAACGGAGACCAGAATGAATAGGTGTCATGCAGAACCAGTCCGGTGACACACGTTGCCGATGTGGCAGTAAACCAGGCATCCATAAATGGAGCTGCAGTCATCTGCCGGTTTGACACAGGCAGCATCAGCAGAAGCGTACCTGTAGTGATCACTGCTAGATACCCAAATACAATGAGTTTTGTTGTAGTCCAGTGATGTTTCTTTATTTCTGACATAAGAGTATTCCACCCTTTTTATTCTCTTGATGTGTTATCCTGTACCTACATATTCTAAATTCTTTTATATTAAAACGGCATAAAGTCATATGAAAGATGTATTAAGATAGCATAAAGATTTGTAACTCTTCAGTAAATGCATATACTTACCGAAACATTACCATGATTTGCTCTTTATGCTATCTTATCCTGTTCCCTTATTCTTTATTCTCTATCTGGTCATCGTCCCTTGACGTGCGGTAAAACCATTCCAAAAGGTCTTCCAGCGCTTCCTTTGCCGACAGAAGAGGCTTGTCAAACATTCCTGCTTTATAAAAATTGATCACAACTGCCCCTATGGGAACAGCGAGTATCATACCTATAACACTGCTGATACGGTATCCTGTATACATAAAGATCAGAGTAAGAAGAGGGTCCATACCAATGGAATCTCCCACCATTTTCGGCTCTATGATCCTTCTGACCAACTGCGTCACCAGATAAAGAATGATCAGACCCACTGCAAACTTTGTATCGCCGGACAGAAGTTTAAAGATGGCCCACGGAATAAGGGCTGTCCCGGTCCCGAAAAACGGAAGCATATCCAAAAAGGAAATAAGAAACGCAACCAAAACGGCAAAACTCACTTGCAGAAACAACAGCCCCACACAAAGTATCGCCCAGATAATAGCCATGATCTTGAACTGTGCCTTAAAATAACCGCCGAATACCTTTTTAAAGCTGTCTGAGAGCAGCTTCCATTTTTCCTGGATGATCTGCGGTGTGTTATTCCGCCCAAACTCCAGGATTCCATCCCGGTCCGCAATGAAAAAATATGCAGATAATATTGTAAAAATAATAGAGATCAGCACATTGGGAAGATGCTTTGCCATGTCTCCCGCATAACCCACTGTCCACTCACTGATATTTCCCACCAGTTTTCCTATCCGTTCTCCTAGGTCATCCTGTACATTATTGATAGAAGTCTGTACATTTTCCGGAAGCTGTTTCATGAACTTATTCAGATTGTGCTCAACCTCCTGGAAATCCTCCCGGAATCCGCTGTATATATCCGGCGCCTGATCAATCAGTGCGCTGGTCTCTTCCACTGCTTTTGCCCCTATAAAATATCCTGCCGCGATTATGGCAGCCAGAACTGCTATAATGATCAGCATAGATGTGTGCTTTCTGGCTATTTTCATCCTCTTTTCAACCATTCTCACTAGAGGGCTTGCGATCATGGCAATGATCCACCCAATGACAAAAGGCATAAAAAACCTGAGGAATCTGATTCCCAAAAAAATGGCCAGAACAACGCCCAAAACTGTAAACAATGCCGCTAGAGTACCCTTTACATACTTTTTCCACTTCTTCATATATAAATATCTCCCATGCCTGCCTGTTTTGACTGCCATCAATGCAATCTGACAACAGCCGGGGCAGATTTTCCTGCACCGGCTGCTTTAAGTATACTCTTTCATCCGCATGGGATACAATGCCTATCCCGTTAATTTTTTATGAAAAATTTGCGAACTATATCTGATCAGTAATTATGTCTGTGTTGGGGGTTCAGAATGCCGGCATATAAAAATGACAGAATCTATAACCTGGCAATTGTTATATTTCCTTCAGAAAAGCAAATGGCTCATCATCATGAAGAAAGTGCATCAGCATATATGCTGTCATGATCGCCACATTCTCTTCCCGCAGTATTCTCCTGACTTCTTCCCTGTCTGCCAGTACAATCTCAAGCTCCTCTGAGTCCTCCAGTCCATCTCGGGACGCCTGACCGGAAGCGTAGCCATATACACTGGCGCAGGACTCATCTGTCATCCCAATGGTGGTGAAATACGGCTTTTCATATGCCGGATCCACCTGGAGCGGCGACAGAGTTAGACCTGTTTCCTCTTTCATTTCCCTGATTCCGGCCTCTTTATAATCTTCACCTGGCTCTACCAGGCCTGCCGGAAATTCATAGATATAGCTGTCGATGGCGTACCGGTACTGACGCACCAATACGACCCTGTCTTTCTTCTCCCCGTAAAGGCTGTAGATAATGACTCCGTCCGGGGTGTTTTTTCTTGTTTTTATCTTCAGGTCATTTTCGGTCTTTGCCCGTGACGCCACGTAGTAATGGCCTTTTCTTCCTGTCTTGCTCTCCACATCCAAATGGTAGAGATTTACATGTGGGTTCTCTGTAAGCGGCGTCACTTTTTTTATCTCCGGCATTATTATTCTCCTCGCAGTAATACTCTGATTCTTTTATAAATAAGCAGTGTGACGGCAGAGATGATACATCCCTTCACCAGATTAAAGGGTGCCACTGCCAGCACCACAAAGGTAAACAGGTTATTGATAGCGGGATGGATCGATGTTCCCATCTGGATAAACGCGCTCACCGGCATTCCAAATGCTGCCCCATATGCGGGAAGCAGGATAAATGCGTTCACAACACAACCCACAACAGCCATTGTGATGGTTCCTATGACCATACCGATCACAGCATACGTTTTGTTCCTGCGGTATTTATAGAAAAATGCTGCCGGGACAATGAAGGAGCATCCTATCAGGAAATTGGCGATTTCTCCCACACCCGCTGTGGCAGAACCGTGGATGACTGCATACAACAGTACCTTTAAAAGCTCGATCATAATACCCGCTGCCGGCCCCATGGCAAACGCGCCGACCAGTACAGGCACTTCGGAGAAGTCCATCTGGTAGAAAGGCGGTGCGATCACCGGGATGGGAAATTCAATCATCATCAATACTGTGGCCACTGCTCCAAGCATGGCTACCTGTGCCAGTGTCCTGATCTTAGAACGGTTCTGTGCGCCCGCAGGCCTTTTGTTTACAATTGCTTCATTACTCATTTTCATTCTCTCCTTTTTATGATGGTTTCATAAAAGGAAATTCTTCTTTTTCTGTCATAAGCACGCAGCGTCTTCCTGGCAGTATCACAGGAAAATTCTGAAACCATTCCTGAAGCCACAAAAATGAAACTACGAAAAAATGCCCTGATAATCAGGGCATAGATGAAATCTGCATTATGACATACATTTTCTTCTCTCATCCAGACTTTAACTGTCGGTACCGGAATCACACCGGTTCAGCCATTTACATGGGTCGCGGACTATACCGCCGGTAGGGAGTTGCACCCTGCCCCGAAGAATTTCTTTTTATTCTAATGGAAATTATAGCGCATTTGACTATATTTTTCAAGGGTTTTTGTGGATGTTGTATATAAATGAGGAGGGGGTTTTCTGGGTGGTTTCTTAAAAATCCTCATTTGCTACCCAAAAGGAGCCATTTTACCTCTTCATCTTTCTCATTACTTCAAAACTCCAGATATTAGTTTGAGGTAGAAATATCATCATTTGATATTGACCTATCTCTCTGGGTTATAATTTGATTATCAACTCCATCTATTACCTGTTCTAATATACTTTCATTATCTTGGTTTTCTCCTTGGATAAATCTTGTTGTAGCCCTTGTCTGACCTACATTATCTATTGGAATGGTAGAATTCGGGCCAACCACCAAATTGCTCCCATCATCTTGAGCGTAAATATAAAAAACATATGAGCCATCAACAGCAGGAAGTATGTCATTCTCATAAAGTATATACATATCTCCATTTTTTGTTAACCCACCTACTTTTGTTATTGTTATCGGTAATTCCTGTGTTAGTTCTCCTTTTAAATTGTTTAGGACTTCAACACTATAATCTGTATATGGTGTTGTATCCTCTCGTTCTGTCCCATCTTCATTTTCTAGCATTACAGGCCATTTGTAATTGGTAGTTAATTCATCTATTATCTTACCAATTATAACATAATCCGCGTCACCAGCCAGTTCAGAATAAGAATCAACATCAATAGAATATGACCCCTCTAGTGTAGTAACTTTAATGCTATCCGATTTTGTTTGCTTCCCACATCCAGATAGAAGAAAACAAACAATTACTCCTGTCAATAAGATTTTATTTTTCATAATTTCCCCCTTTTCTTAATATGTTTCATAAACTTCATCATATGAATGCTTATCATTTGAGGCTAATATAACGACATCACTTAATAGAGGGTGATACCCATGAATACCATAGAAGTGCTAACGCTTTTGCTGGTAGTATTTGCGGCTCTGTCTTACATAGACAATCATATTAATAAAAAGAAATAGCATCCCCACCGCCTAAAGTTTGGATGCTATTCTTCATAGTCATTATTAACTGAGGGCAATCGGAAATTCAATTCCGATAACCTTTCTAAGTAAATTATATACTAGAGCTGCTTGTTTTGCAAGTGGCTCTTTTTACTTTCCACTTCATTCTTTTACCTCCTGAGTTTTGAAGCCAGACATTGCTAAAATACCTCATTGCTTTTGGATATTTTCTTCTTCTACCAAGGATTTCTCTATATCTGTCCTTTTATATGCCCATTTTTCCTCCAGCGCACCCAAAGCAATTTGTTCCTCGGTAAAATCCCCCGCAAATTCTTCTTTTAAGCTGCTCATATATTTTTCAATGGTCATACTTTTCCGGGTTACTTCCCTCATGGCATCTTCATAATTTTGTGCACCGCCGTAGGATTTATAAAGGGCATCAACTTCTCCTTCCTTCTTCATCAGCTCATAAGTTTCTATATTAAATGCTATTGCTCTGTCCAATTCTTCATCTGAGACTAAAAAACCATTTTGGGCTGCAGCATAATATAATGTTTTAAATTTACAGATAAAATCAAACGCATCCTCTTCCGGAACGTCAGAACTTGTCAGCTTGAAAACCTCAGTCTGCCATTCCAATTCCTCATCTGTAATAACAATATGTTCACCCTTTGCATATATATCCTCACCTGCAGTCTTTCGTTTGTCATCCTTTAGATATGGATTCTTTTTTGTAAGCTTTTCAAATGCCTTTGTTTCATCAAAATTTTGGCCAACATCGGCATTCTTATTATAGAACAAAATCCCCCCACCGACAGCTAGAAGACATAATACAGCAATTAATATCCTACTTTTCTTTTTCATAACAACGCCTTCTCTTATTGTCAAAATATATTCTATATATCCTGTTATTTTTGTAAAGCATTTTTACACCAATAGGTATCGCACCACTATAATAGGGCGGCTATTAGATTCTATTCATGAGGCATTATATATCCGCCATCATAGCTTACCAATCTATCTTTGGCCGGAATACTTAGACTGACTGCATATTCACAAGTACAATCCGAGCCAGAAATCACAAATTCATTCAGACCCTTTGACAACTGAATTGTAATATCTCCGGAATCCTCATCTCTTACAGCATCCTCTTTCAACAGTAGGATTTTTCTCCAATCTTGAAATATTTCTAGCTTATTTTTATCTTTGCTGTAAACAATATTCAACTTTCCCGGCGTATCTTCACTGACTTCAACTGCCAGCAAAACACCATAAGAGTCATGTACTTTCACTTTGCCTTTAGATATAATAATACTATCTTTTTGATTTATTTCTGATGTTTCAAATGATGTAGTCTTTATTTGAATAGTCCAATCAGTATACGCACAGCCGGATAACATACTTACAGTCAGAAACAATAAAATATAACCTTTTATTTTTCTCACCATGTCCCCCCTGACTTCATATTTAACAATTTACCAGGCGCTGTGCTTTATTGCAGAAATCAGTGCAGCGCTTTGAAAACCGCATCGGATTTTGCAGCATTCCATTTAATTATATATATTAATTGTTGGCAGATATGGTCATTTGACACAGACCTGCCGCTCAGCAGCACTTCCTATTATTTAAAAATTTTCTTCGCAACAAACAAGAAAATACATGCGCCAAAAACAGACACTATAATATTAGCCAGAAAGCCATTTGCATGAAATCCAACGATTGAAATAACGGCGCTGCCCACAAAGGAGCCGACGATTCCTGTGGCAATGGTTTTAATGAATCCTCCCTTTTTTACGTCCATAATTCTGCCGGCTATCCAGCCGGAAACTATACCTATAATTAATGATGTAAGCATTTTATCCTCCTGCTATTATTCCTTTTATGGTACCTCTCTAACTGCTCAATACCTGAATATTACTTTATACCATATTTCCTTACACTATATTCTTTAATCTTGATAACAATATTGTACCATAATAAAAATAATGTTTCATCAGGAACTTATTATTATTTATTATTCATCGTGTAACAGCAATTATATAATACATAATAGGTATTACTTATTAAGTATTACTCATTGTATATGACCCATTATACATAACTTATGATACATAACTCACAACGCAAATTCCCCTGCCTGAAACATTGCTGTTATCAGGCAGGGGAATCTATTCATTAAAAAATATCTCTTCCCTTTTCATCCGGGATCATAGATTTTCTATAAAAGAAACTGTTGATCACATCGCACCACTCCCGGCTGTTTTCAGCCTGGCGCACAAAGCGTTCTTTAACTCTTTTGAAAATGTGCTGTGGAATTTTATCTTCCAGTGAATCCCAGTCTCTCTGCATCTTTTGAACATCTGCATATCCCTCAAAATGACTGTCATATATATGCTGGATCAATGTTTTCCCGGAGTGCAGCCGGTGTGTGTAGGGTACACGATGGAAAAACAGCAGCAGATTTTCAGGACAGCTCTCTGCATCTCTGTACAGGGCTGCATTTTTCTCAAAATACTGTTCACTGTATCCGGTACCTTTGTCGCTTCTATCAACACCTACTGCCAGATGATCCGCTCTGTGGTAGGTGCCCCATTTGGAATATTCGTATCCTTCAGGATTGGGTCCGTAGTGGTGTGCAGGGTTCACCATAAAACCGATTCCCAGAGGCGCTGTATATCTTTCATAAACTTCCCTGGAACGAAGAAGAATGTCTGAGACAACTGCCATCACCCCGCTGTCTCTGCTGATCTGCAGGGCAATCCACTCCTGCACAATTTCCTCTGCTGATGTCTGAGGATTCCAGGCCAGGCGTCCGAATCCATACAAGTTGGCGCCCGCAAGATCATGTCCTGTCCAGTTGGCATCCTTTCCTGTATTGGCAACTGCTGCCATGCCGCATTTTACCTGTCCAAATGTTCTGCCGGAGATTATATCCGCAACCGTATCTTCGGGTTTTCCACAGCCTGTAGAAAAATCCAGCACTTCTTTCCACATAGGAACAAGGTAACACACATCAATCTGCTGCCCGGTGTATTCCTGGGCTATCTGCACCTCCAACATCTGGTTGGTGTGCTGCAGTCCGCCGAAAAGGGGATGAACCGGTTCCCTTACCTGAAAATCAATAGGTCCGTTTTTAATCTGGAGGATCACATTGTCATCAAATTTTCCGTCCAGGGGCATAAAATTGTCATATCCGGCACGCGCCCGGTCCGTCCTGCGGTCCCGCCAGTCCTGCTGACAATTGTACACAAAACATCTCCAGATAATCGTTCCTCCGTAAGGCTTTACCGCCCGGGCCAGCATATTGGCGCCGTCTGCATGGTTCCTGCCATATGCGAAAGGACCGGGACGCCCCTCCGAGTCTGCTTTTACAAGAAAACCTCCCATATTGGGGATACGGCTAAAAATCTCACTGCATTTTTTCTCCCACCAGTTCCTCACTTCCTCGTTCAGAGGATCCGCGCAGGGAAGTCCGTCCAGAGTCATAGGTGCTGCAAAGTCAATACACAGATACATGGAAATGCCATATTTCCCAAAGATACCGGAAATCTGTTCCAGTTCTTTATAATATTTTTCTGTAATAAGCCATTCTGCCCCTTCCCGGACATTCACATTATTGATGGAAATAGCATTGATCCCCACAGAACAGAGAAGTCTTGCATAATCTGTGATCCGCTTCGTTACGCATACCTTTCCGTTCTCATAGAAAAAGGAGTTTCCTGCGTATCCACGCTCAATGCTGCCGTCTATGTTGTCCCATTGGTTCAGCATTCTGACAGGATTCTGCGGAATTTCCTGAAGGGAAATGCCCTTGATCTCTTTTCCTGAGGAAACCACGAGAAGAAACCGGAAGGTTCCGTACAAAAGTCCGTTTTCCCTGGCTGCGCAGATATGGATTCTGCCGTTTTCTTCAGTTATCGCATATCCTTCCCTACCCAGATCTAGTGTAGGATTTATTTCTAACAGAATCCCGGCCTTGTTTCTGTCCTCTGTTTTGGCAATATGGATGTTAAATAATTTTTCAGATGCCGTCTCTATTTCCTGGAGAGCGGTTTTGACCAGCTCTCCGTTTTGGTCTGTATATACAGACTCAAAAAAATTCCTGTTTTTCTGATTTTCTATCGGTTCATATGCAAGCCACGCCTGCTCCCAGTTACACATAATTTCCTCCTAGTATTTCATTTCCCGGATATGATTTCCCACATATAGTTTACCGGATATGGTTTCCGCACGTTTTATCATCCCTTTAATCCGGAGGTTGCAATTCCGTCTGCCAGATATTTCTGGAAGAATATGAATATCAAAACAATGGGCACTACGGAGAGCGTAGCCATTGCAAACATGGCACCATAGTCGGAAGAAGAACCCGGATCACAGAACAGCTTCAGCGCCAGGGCAACCGGATACATAGCAGCATCGTTAATATAAAGCAGTGCTGACATAAAGTCGTCCCATCTCCACATAAAGGAGAAGATACCACCTGTGATCAGTGACGGAGCCATCAACGGCAAAATGATACGGAAGAAAATCCCATAATAGGAGCATCCGTCAATCTTTGCCGCTTCATCCAGCTCTGTGGGGATACCCTCAATAAAATTCATCATAAGATATACGAAGAATCCCTGGATGGCAAAGAAAAATGGTACGATGAGCGGAGAGAAGCTGCCTACCCAGCCAAGCTTCTCATACCACAGATACTGAGGTACCATAAGGATCTGTCCCGGCAGCATCATGGACGCAAGCATAGCGCCAAATAAAATTTTCTTGCCCCTGAACTGACATCTGGCAAAGCCATAAGCAACACAGGCGGAAGACGCCAGAGTACCTATGGTACCCACAATGGCGATAAAAAGAGAGTTCTTGAAAAAAGTGCCAAAGGATACGCCCGCAAAGCCCCGCCAACCGTTGGCATAGTTCTCTGTTGTGAATTTCACAGGAATGAGACTTCCCGCTGTTGTAAAAATGGTACTGGTTTCCTTGAAAGAGCTCATGAACATCCAGCAGAGCGGATACAACATGGCTAATCCGAAACCGCAGACTAAAACATGATAGACAACTGTTCTTATATTCTTCGTTTTCACAATCTCACCCCTGTTCATATACCCAATATTTTTTCGTCTTAAATAATATAAATGTTATCACTGCAATAATTCCAAGCATAACCCAGGCCATTGCGGAAGCATAACCGGATTTGCTGAAGGAGAAGGACTGCTGGTACATGTACACAGCGTAGAATAAGGTGGTATCCATAGGTTTTCCCTGTGTGATGATCAAACTCTGTGTAAACGCCAAAAATCCGTTGATCATCTGCATGACCAGATTGAAGAAGATCGTAGGTGTCAGAAGCGGCAGGGTAACCCGGAAAAACTTTGTAACCTTGTTGGCGCCGTCCACATCTGCTGCCTCGTACAGAGACTTTGGAATCTGCTTTAATGCAGAGAGGAATATCAGCATGGAGGAACCAAACTGCCACACAGCCAGCAAGATCAAAGTCCAGATAGCCGTTCTTGTGTCACTGAGCCATGCAAAGTTGGTATCTATCCCCATCATTCCAAGGATGCTGTTCACAACGCCGTCAGGTGCAAACATTCTTTTCCATAAAATAGCCACTGCCACGGAACCTCCGATAATGGACGGCAGATAGTAGGCTGCCCGGTAAAATCCTGTGGCCTTTGTAGGTTTCACCAGCAGCATGGCCACAAACAGAGCAAAGATAAGCCTCAGCGGAACAGAGACCAGTGCAAAATAAAGAGTGGCCTTGATGGAATGCCAGAACACCTCATCATTTGTAAACATATCTATGTAATTCTTCAGTCCCACAAACTTTGGCGGTGACAGGATATCATAGTCACAGAGTGAGTAATAAAATGAGATTCCCATAGGTATGATCAAAAACAACAGAAATCCTATGATAAAAGGAAGGCAGAACACAACACCCGCTGTCTTTTCCTTATTTAAAAACTTATATAATTTTTTACTGGTAGGTTTCAAAATCTTCTCTCCTTTCTAAAGGCAGAAAAAGGGCTGCCGCCGTCCACAGAAGACTACAGCAGCCCTGATCGTTTATTGATGTTCCGCGTAAATTTCGTTTGCGCTGTTGAAATACTCTTCCGCAGCCTGCTGGGAAGTATATTCCCCGTATTTCACTTTTTCTTCCAGTTTCCTCAGTAAATCCTGAGCCTCACTGGTTCCCTCTGGTGCCAGAGGCGGCAGCGCACTGGAATTCGGAGTAATGACCTCTGTGATAAATGCAGCGTTTTCCTGGTCTTCCTGGCTAATCAGCGGCATGATCTCCTCGGCAATCTTAGTGGATACCGGGATGCCTCTTTCTGCCAGAAGGATCTTGTAAGCCTCTGAAGAGTTTGTAAAGTAATTGAGAACCTTTACTGCCTCTTCCGCATTTTTGCTGTCAGCGCTCACACAATAATACATACTGGGTTTTACATAGTTGGATTTTTTCGGGTCAGTGGAGGGAATCGTTGTGATCGCAATATCTGTTCCCTCGGGAGCTGCTGTCTGGTAAGCAGTCAGCATAGCTGATCCGTTGATGGTACACCATGTCATGTTGTCAGGGTTGGAACCGTAAACCATGGGGTCCTCCTCAACACTGGCTGTATCAGCCGCCTGACTTGGAGAGATGTGCCATCCTTCTTTCACGCCGTCCTCAGAAATTTTAAAATAATCTACATAATCATCTGCGCTCTTGCCGCCGAGCTTGTCCACAACCTGAATGTCGTTGGCTCTTGCATAGACTTCCATATACATTCCGTAATGGATCAGATTCGCGCGGTAGCCTGTCTTCTCGTAAACCTGTTTAGATATCTCAATGAATTCGTCCAGGGTCATGTTGTCTTTAATGGTAATGCCCAGTTCGTCCAGCAGTGTTTTATTATAGAACATACAGGACGCACTGCTTCCGGCTGCGACACCGTAAATCTTGTCTCCCACCTTGCCCATATTCACTGCATCTTCAGACAGATTTGACATGTCCAGTGTGCCGTCTTCAATGTATGGGGTCAGATCAAGAAGCTGGTTCTTATCCACATACTGCTGCAGATATGACATATCCATCTGGATGATATCCGGCATCTTTTTGCCTGCTGCTGAGGTAGCCGTCTTGCTCCAGTAATCGTCCCACTGGAAGAATTGTCCCTTGACTGTGGTTCCCTCTTCCTCTTTATATTTATCAAGTACCTGCTGTGTACGCTCATTTCTCACCTGGTTTCCCCACCAGGCCATAGTCAGTTCCCCTGATGCCTGCTCTTTACTTCCGTTTCCGCCCTTGTCTGATCCGCACGCTGTCATGGAAACTGCCGCCAGCGCACATGCCAGTGCCGCTGCTGCCGCTTTTTTTAAATATTTCCTTTTCACTTGTTTTTCCTCCATATTTTCTTTTGAGAAGCTCCTCTTCATGTAACTTATTATATAATGGTTTTTTGCAGATGAAAATTGATAAAACTTACTTCCAAGCTCAAAAAACATACCTGCATCCGCAAAAAAATTACTTTTTCTGTAAAAAATTGACTTCCCGCACTTTTCGTTTGTTTTTTCCGGGTAAATCAATTGCACTTTTATGTTTATTTTACTATAATTTTTTTAACCTCATAAAGGAATCCCTGCCCGTTTCACAGATAAGGAAACAGTGACGGGATTTTATACCCGCTTGACCACGCAAAAGCAGAAGGGCGTTTACCATGAAAAAAACGGCAAGATTACAGAGTATGTCTTTAAAATATAAGATACTGACCGTTATCCTGACTGGATTTTTTGTACTTTTTCTGGCAGGGATCATCAGTCTGGCGTTTGTATCCAAATCTTATGAAAAGAAACTGTATAATTCCATCGCGGCCTCACTCACGGACTCCGCGCTGGAAATATCCGACCAGTTAAAATATATAGATACCATAGTAGATTCCATACTGGCAAACCAGACCATACAGGCCAGCCTGGACCGTTCAGGGAAAAGCACACAGAATTCGGAAAAACAGCTCTGTTTTAACCAGGTGTATTCCACATTATGTGACTATTTCTTTATTTTTAACAGTGATGCCATCTCCTATATCTCCATATTTCAGGGAGATGATGTCATCAGCACCTCCAACCGAAAGCTGCAGGCTTTGCCGGATACTGTCCGCAGCAAATTAAAACAGACAGCATACAGCGGCCAGGGTGCCACGGTAACCGTCACAGACTACGGACCGGATCACGGGATTTTTATAGTTAAGGAACTTCGCAAAATAGAAGGGCTGAGCCTGGATTCCCTGGGTGTTCTCATATTGAACATTGATATGGACGCGCTTATCTCTGCTTCCACGGCAGCCAGTACGGAATTTGAAGATATCTCTTATTATCTGTATGATGACAACAGCCTTATCTTTAACGACAGCGCATTGTCACGGCAAGATTCCACGGAATTATACCAAAAATTAAAAGGGGACTATGATGTAGTCACCTTGAAGCACGAAAAGCTGTTTGCCGTAAGCGGAATGATCCCAACTTACGGATGGAATTATATCTGTGCGGTCTCCTATAATTCCATCTATCAGGCCATTACCCTCTCCAGCCGGTCCTTCTTCCTCATTATGGTATTGTCTGTGGTCCTTGTTGGGATTTTCAGTACCAAGCTGGTCTTTGCCCTGTTCAGACATTTCGACAGACTGATCGAGAATATGAAGCAGTTCGGTGAGGGAAAATATGAGATAGCTGCCTCTCCCAGGGATTACCGGCAGGATGAAATCGGCCTTTTGTATAAGAATTTTGATACCATGGTGGAAAAAATAAACACTCTGATCAATGAGAATTACATCAACGAGCTGCTGAAAAAAGAGGCACAGATAAAAGCCATGGAGAGCCAGATGGACCCACATTTTCTGTACAACACCCTGGACTCCATCAACTGGCGGGCACGTATGATCAAGTCAGAAGAGATTTCCCAGATCACCACAGCCCTTGGAAATCTCCTGCGCCTTTCCCTCGGCAATAATTCCAGGGATTTCACACTGCGCCAGGAATTGACCATTGTGGACAATTATATTATCATACAAAAAATACGGTATCAGAAGCGTCTGGATTTTTCGGTGGATATTCCGGAAAGCCTACTGGATATCCCCATTCCCAAGTTCACTCTGCAGCCGTTACTGGAAAACGCCATACGCTATGGGTTGGAGGAATCTTCCGAAACCTGCTATATAACTATCACTTCCCATATAGAAGGCGACACTTTGATCCTGAAGATCATGAATACCGGTTCCTCCTTTGAAGAGGATTTCATGGAGAAGCTGCTGGATGGGGAGATACAGCCTCACGGATTCGGGATCGGAATCCTGAATATCCACAAACGGATCCAGATGACTTACGGCAGTGAATACGGACTGCAGTTATATACTATAGAAGATGAAGACACTTATGAAGAATGCGCAGCAGCGGAAATACGCATTCCCTATGTACAGAAAGAGGAGAACGAGCCATGTTAAAACTATTGATCGTAGATGACGAGGAAATGATCTGCCAGGCGATCGCCAATATCATTGACTGGAAATCCTATAATATCCAATTAGTGGGGACGTGTACAGATGGGGTGGAGGCCTACCACACCATACTGGATGAATGCCCGGATATTGTGATAACCGATATCCGCATGCCCGGCATCTCGGGCCTGGAACTGATCGAAAGGATCAACCGTACGGATCTATGTACGCAGTTTGTGATCCTCTCCGGATACGGAGAATTTGAATATGCCAAGAGGGCCATGAAATGCGATGTTCAGCATTATCTACTGAAGCCCTGCACAGAGACGCAGATCATTGACTGCATTCAGGAAGTCACCAAGGATTACTATAAGATCGCATTTGCAGGGGATCTGAAGCCGGAGCAGGACAGCCGGGCTTTCCATAATCTGCACAAAACCCTGATCCGGAATATGATACGGGAGGGAATCTCCTGTGACCAGGTGACGGATACCTTTTTTGACCTGTACGAGCATTATATCAATCTGACAGACGTGCCTTATCAGTTCTGCAGTGTCTATTATCTGGAGGAAAAAAATCTGGCAGGATGCCTGGAACAATTCGATGACTACTGCCGGGAAAACATGCCGGAGGTGGAGCGCTACGCCGTCTACATACAGAATGTTCTCCTGGTCTTCTTCCCTAATTTTGAGACTTCTTATGCGCAGCTTGACAGTTTTTTCAAAGGCCTGGCTTTTCCCGGACAAACTGTATCTGTAGAGTACAGCCGTATAAGATATGCCGATCTGAAAACACTGCTCACCATGCTGATCAAGAAATTGAAACGATATGATATCCTTTATTTTATAGACAACACAGAGGCTGTTCCTAATTTTAACTACGGGCAGATCGTGGACCGGGTGAACCGGCTGATCCCAGTATTAGCCCACAAAAATGTTGAGGGCAGAGAAGAGACCATGATGGAATTGAAAAAGATACTCTCCGCCATTTCCAACAAGGATTTCCTGCTGCAGCTCTCCGATAATATCATCATTTCCCTGGGAACACAACTGCCCTCCCACACACTGCCGGAAATCACGGATTTCCTGTACAAGCTCCACAAAGAGGAGGATGCTGTTATCATTGGTGAATCTGTACTGGATTATATCAATAAGCTTTCCGAGGTACAGTCCTTAAGCACCAAACAGTACAGCCCCTTTATCTCACGGCTGATGGACTATATTTATGAACACTATTCCAATCCTGATCTGACACTGAAATGGATCTCTGAGAATTATCTATATATGAATGTGAACTATGTAAGCCGCTGCTTTACCAAAGAGACAGGGGAAAAGTTCTCGGGATTTCTTATGAAGTTGAGAGTGCAGAAGGCAAAAGAGATTTTGGCTGCCCGGGATAATGAGCAGATACAGAATGTAGCGCAGCTTGTGGGGTGTGGAAATACGCCTTATTACTTTAGTAAGATTTTCAAGAAATGTACGGGGCTGACGCCCTCGGCTTATGTGAAGAAGATGAGTAAGTAATGGTTTTCAAACTGTACAGAAAAATCATGGCAAAGTTTCGTTTACTTGCCAATGAGCCGCAAAAAAAGCCACGTTCTAAAGACCGTGACTTTTTTTGCCTCAATTCAGTTTTCTGCAGACATTACACAAGACAGCTTTTCAGAACCGCCTTTCGTGTCTCTTGTTCCCCTTTAGCAGCAAGGATTTCCAGTGTCCAAACAGAGCTGTCCACCTGAGCGGTCGTATAGATCCCTACGTCTATATTATCCCTGGCGATTCCCAGTAGGCCCGGGGTGCATGTTCCCATTCAGGCATCCCCAGCGCCATGGGATTATAGACGATCTCCCCGGCTCTTATTGTCATAATGCACTCCAGTTTTTTGTTCCCCCGCATGGATGCGTGTCCCGCGTCTGCAAATCCAAAATCACCTTCCCTGATGTCAAGCAGCGCAATATCTGCCTCCCCACCGATTTTCAGGTCTCCCAGTTCCTCGTGTCCAATGATCTCTGCAGGCCGTTTTGTTGTACGGTAAATAACTTCTTCTATGGGCATTCCCATATTCAGGTATTTTGACATGACATGAAGCAGATCAATCACAGGACCATTCACATTGTCCAGATACAGATCTGTGGATATGGTATCCGGATAAAAGCCCTGTTTCAGAGCCGGCACCGCATTGCGGAACCAAAAGCTTCCCGCACCATGTCCAAGATCAAAAATCACGCCTCTATCCCTTGCCCGAAACATAAATTCCTGTACGTTTCTGTTTGCATCCAGAATGGGGAACTGCTGGGCATATACATGTGTATGAATGTCCCCCGGTCTTAACTTTTCCAGTATCAGATCAGGATACGTCCGCCACGGAAGATTAGGCTGGAAATCCGCCATCACCGGCTTCCCGCACAGTTCTCCGGCTTTTACCGCCTGTTCCACGGACTCCCAGGCAGGATGTCTGCTGTCCACAGGCTTCCCCACCCAGTAATGGGCTGTTTTAATACCTGCCACACAGTCATACGTTCCGGCTATGGCAGCTGCAATTTCCGGCTGAAATTCCTGTATATCCTGTTCGGACTCCAAATTGACCATTCCGCCGGACGCAATATTGACAAAAGCAAATATCTTTAATTTGGAACGATCGATCACGCTTTCTTTAAACTGTAAGAAATCGCGGCTTCCGCATGTACCTGCATCCACACAGGCCGTCACTCCGGACCGGAACATATGGGCCTCCCCCTGTATTGTAGGAAGCCCGTCCTCCTCAAATGGAAATCTGGGATAAATATGACAGTGCATATCAACCAGTCCCGGTGTCAGCAGATACCCACTGACTTCTAAAACTTTTTCCCCTTCCTCTGCCGGAATTTCTTTTTCCAGACCTCTGATCTTACCATCTTTTACAGCAACATCAAACACACCATCCATATTTCTGGACGGGTCCAGCACTCTTGCTCCTTTTAAGATTAAATCATATTTTTTCATATGCAGTCCTCTTCTTATTCCCTGTACTATTGTCAATCGGCAACTTTTACAATCACCTACATCTCTACGGAGTGCAATGAATATTGAGCAGTGTATATAAATTCATAAAACACCTGGGCACATGGTACGGACCCTTTAGCTCAAACCCTTTGGCGTCCATATAAATGCTGTTATCACGATGGAGAACCGCATACCATTCCCCATATTTTCTGTCTCTGAAATACTTCTCCACATAATCGAACTCTTTCATAAAATATTGAAAATGACGTTCATTTTCATTGTACAGTGCGCTCATTGCAAGAGCATAAAGCCCCTCTGCCTGTACCCACCAGATCTTATCGTCCCACCGTACTGGATTTCCTGCATAATCATTCTCTTCAAAAGCCTTCTCCGGATAGTGTTCAAGAGCATCCACATTCTGGTAAAACCCTCCAAACTCCCGGTCATAGCAGCTGTCTATTACCCAATCCAGCACCACTCCTGCTCTCTCCAGAATTGATCTGTCCCCCAACTCCAGACCTGCTGTCATGGAAAACCAGAGGGCTTCCATCGTATGCCCTGCATCGATCACCCTTCCAGACCCCTCCAGAAGAGGTTCTCCCGAAATGCTGATATATTCAAAAGGCTTGTTATACCGGTCACTGGCAAATTCATAGAGTGATTTATGTACGCACTCCTCCAGCACGCTTCTGTAGGTATCTCCATATAATTTACGGCTTTCCAGAGCTACGATGAGAGTCATGAAATTCACTGCGTGTTTCTGGAATCCTTGTGGTATCCCTTCCCGGCTTAATACTTCCTGTCTTTTTACATTCTCAAAGAGAATCTCTGTCAGCCTTTTTGCAATCCCGGCCTCTCTCTGCCATTTCTCACCCCGCCGTTTTAATGCCAGAACATACGCATACAGCCCCTTTACCATAAAGTGGTCTGTAAAGATGGATACAGGACCTTCCAGTACATTTCCTTTGGTATCCATCATCTGACAGAATCTTCCGTCTGGGTTACAGAATTCTGTATCTAACGCTTTCCTCCCCGCCTCTGCAATAGAAAACCATTCCTCCTTTTCTTCCATCTCATTATAAAGAGTTGCAAAGGTATGCATTGTCCTACCCACAAACCAGCCGGGGCGGATGTCCTTTGTTTTTCTCCCCTCTCTGTCATAGCAGATGGTGTAACCGAATCCGCCTTCTGCTCTTACCCTCTGTTCCCAAAAAGGAATTATCTCCCCCAAAAGCTCTTGTTCAATAACATGCAGACATCTTTTCAGTTCCTCTTCATGGTTCCTTATAAATACATTTCTTTCGATTTTGTAACACCCCTTTCATTTAGTGCATTATTACTAATTTATCTCCATTTCTGATTTTCCAGAATTTGCAAACGTTTACATTTGATTGTAAAAAAATATCACAACAGCTCTGACAATCTATCTCCCACGATAACAGCCTCTTCGTCCGTCAAGTTCAGAGGACTGATGTATATGGTATTTTCTTGGGGAATGATTCCTATAAAGATACCGTTTTCCCTCATTTTTACAGCTGTCTCTTCCGCTTTGCCCTTTTGTTTCAATTCACAGAACAGACGCGGGTAATCCTGTCCCACGGGGCCTTTGGGAACGATTCTGGTCCGCAGAACACTGTCTTTGCCTTTTATTTTATTCTGTATAGTGATATTTCTGCGGTTCATTTCCTCTTTATTCTTTTCATGGTCCAAAGAGCAGTATTGTTTTACTGCCATATAAAGGCCAGCCATGGCTTCCCGGGATGTTTTGCATGAACGGCATATGCCGTGGGTAGGCGAGCCAAATTTTCTGCAGTTTTGTATATACTCCCGCTTTCCTAAAATCAGACCGCTGTCCTGGGGACCGCATAGGGTCTTGCCCCCGCTGAAGATCACCATATCTGCCCCCATCTCTGTAAATCTCCACAGGTTTTCAACCGGAGGAAGCTGTGCTGCTGCGTCAACCACCACGGGAATTCCTTTTTTATGTGCTGTCTCGATGGTTTTTTTCAGACTCAGGGAACCTCTCTGATACAGAGTAGAGGCAAAGTAAAATATACCTGCTGTCTTTTCGCTGATCCTCCCCTCCAGTTCAAATTCCAATGTCTCGTCAGCGTCTCCAATCTCAACTATTTTTGCTCCTGATGTTTCTATGGCTTTGTCATATGCATTTCGCTGTGCTCTCATGACAATGAATTCATTTGGCAGATTCTGCGTATCAGGCAGTTTTCCGTAGTGGTACGGATTTCCTTTTGTCATGCACACACAGGCTGCAAGCAGTACTCCTCCTGACGCTCCGTTGGTAAAATAGGCACCTTCATTGCGGGTCATCTCTGCTGTCCTGTCACCCAGGATCCCCTGCAGTTCATCCATATCAACAAATGCGCCCGCAATCTCCTCCATTGCCCTGAGTGTCAGGGGTGCCATACGGCTTCCTCCGTATATGGTATATGTATCATGCGCGTTGATGCAGCGCCTTACCCCTAGCTCCTGAAATATATCCATCTTCTTTCCCCCTGTCCTTAATGAGCCTTAATGCTTGCCCCTCCGTCAACCAACAGCGTCTGTCCCGTTACATATGCCGATAAGTCACTGGCAAGATATAATACAGCATACGCAATATCCTCCATCTTCCCCGGCGGGAGAGGCTGCATATTATCCAGCATATCCCAAAATGCGTCCCGCTTTTCACCTTCCGGATATGTATGGATCTCATCCATCATCACATCACTCAAAATCAGCCCCGGCGATACATTGTTCACCCGGATACCGTAAGGTGCATAGTCCAGTGCCATGGCCCTTGCAGTGGCGTTCACCGCCCCTTTTGTGCCGGCATAGATATCGAACCCCGGCATGGTCACAGTTCCGTGAATAGAAGAGATATTGACGATATTTCCAGACTTATTCTCCATCATAGACGGCAGAAACTTTCTGCTGAAATATATGCCGCTCATATAATTGGTCATTAACATCTTTTCGATCAACCGGTCAGAACATTGGTGCAAAGGATGCTGCTCATTTATTCCCACTGTATTTACCAGGATGTCTATTCCACCCTCCCGGCTCAGTATCTCATCGCATGCCCTCTCGATATCCTCTTTTTTTGACAAATCCGCTACAAATCCTTTGGAGGAGGGTGACAGTTTCTGTATCTCTTTCATAGTCTCAGACAATGTCTGCTCATTCCGGCCTCCCACAAAAACCCGGGCACCCTGCTGCGCAAACAGCATGGCAGTCTCCCGCCCTATCCCTCTTGCCCCCGTGGTGATAACTGCTTTCTTTCCATCCAGAAGACGGTTAAAATCCAATTTCATCATATCCTTTCTTAAATACCTCCACAATATCCAACAGTTTCTTTTTCGATCAGCTTTGTTTCATATACATGTCTTATTAATTTCGCCTCCTCGGGATATTCCAATTGTTCTGCCAATATATGAATGCTGTCCTGCCCTATCTGATAAAGAGGCTGTTCTACAGAAGTGATCAGCGGCCCGCGGTATCCGTCAGGCAGGATCCTCTGGTTGTCAAATCCGATAATGGAAACATCCTCTGGCACCCTGAGACCGCTGTCCATCACTGCTCTCACAGCAAAACTGGCTATAGCATCATCGGAACAGAACACAGCGCTTGGCCTGTTGTCAAGTGATATGAGCATTTTCATTTTGTCATAGCCACTGCGGTAATCCGTAGAGGTATACTGTATATAGCCTTCTTTAATCTCCAGACCCGCATCTCTTATGCAGTCCAGATATCCGTTCATACGCTCCTGTGTCACTTTTTTGTTGGGATTACCGCAGATATGGGCTATCTTCTTATGTCCTCTCTGCATAAGATGCTCCACAGCTTTTTTACTTCCGCCGTAATTATCTATCAGAAGCTTATTGCAGCTGCATTCCCTTACATCATTCTCTATCATTACATAATCTACATGATTGCTTTCTTTTAGATAATCCAGGACCTTCCTGTCATTGAGATAGGAACCATATAGGACAACCCCGTCCACAACCCCATTAGTTAAATATTTTACATAGTTCTCCTTGCTGTCAGCGTCCCCGCCGAGAACACTGCAGAATATCACATTGTACTTTGTCTGCTGTGCTCCATGCTCAAATCCTTTGATCAGGTCATAAAAGAAAGGATCATGTAGATTATTGACTACCACTCCAATGCAGTTTGTCTTCCTTTTCACCAGAGACCTGGCCGCGTGGTTGGGGCTATATCCCAGTTCACGGATGGTATTCTGAACCAGTTCCCGCATCTCAGGTTTTACATTCTCGCTGTTATTGATAACTCTAGAAACTGTGGCAAGCGAAACATTGGCTGTCCTCGCCACATCCTTAATACTCACAGTTTTTCTTGTTTCCATGCTTTTCCTCTGTTCAATTCCTTTTATGTAAAATGTGTAATCAACTGATTTTAATTTCTGAAAACGTTTACATCTATCTGCATCATATAGCATTAATCCATACTTGTCAACTATCTCCCGTATTTTATTGTGCATTTCGCACCAATACACAAATAAAGTAATCATTTTTTATGCATATAACACAAAAAGCCCCTGCCGGCAAAAAACCGTCAGGGACTTCCATTATATTTCTTATGCCTCCGTCCCATACACTTCCAACTGCACAAGTGCCGGAAATGGGGAAGGTTCCTCTGATTTTATCAATTCTCCGATCTGAAGCCATTCCATTTTCTTCTTCTCAAAAGTAAATTCCTGGGCCTCTCCTGTCTTTTTCAGTTCCAGTTCCATGGTACTGCCGTCCGAAAACGTGACCGTGGCCTTTTTCCACCAGTTATCATGTGGATAGTCTGCCCTTGTATAAAGAATAATACGGTCAACTTCCACCATCCGTCCGAACTCCAGTTTGATCGCTGCGTCTGTACGCCGGTTGATCCCCCAGGATTCATATGGCCATTCCCCGTGGCAGGCCGCTGCAGTAATACTGTCTATGGCATTCATAGCCGCAAAGACAGATTCCCCTCTGGTCTCCACATTGGCTGACGCGTGGGGGTAACAGTTGGTCTCCCCGTGGCAGTCATTTACGTTTAGCGCCAGGTTCCGGTATGCCTCATATTCAAAAGGATAGGCCTTCCGGATGTGGATCAGATGTCTGCTTCCTGAAAATGTCTTGGGAGACATATTCACACGTTTTTCTCCGAAAGGAATTTTATACCACATATCTCCTGTCAGATATACCAGGGAATGTCCTCTTCCGTCATCCAGGGACAGCCAGTAAAAGGCCGGTGTGTCAGACGCTTCCACTACGATCTGATCTCCTTCCCTGTATTCGGCACAGTAGGGAAGATTCACTTCCCGCTCACTGCGGGCAACTGCCAGTGTGAAGCCGTTTTTATCCTGTACTTTTAAACTGATTGACATTTCATACCTCTGCTCTTTTCTATATTTAACCTAATATTTAATCTAATATTTTCTCCACTGTCTCCGCCATCTTTTGGCATTTACAGTCTGCAAAGAAGTATTCCCGGAACTTCTCACCGCCAAGGGCCCCTTTTACAAGCTCCCTGTCCAGACTTTCCAGAATCTCAGAAAGGTCTTTGTATGTAACCTCTTTGACCTGATCCAGGATCTGTTTGTTGCGTTTTTCCGGAACTGCCCGTTCTCTGGGATATCCCTGTCCGCTCTCCTCCGCAAAAAGCTTTTCAAATATATACTGGAGATTCAGATCTCCGCCCCAGCCAAACCCTTTAGCAAAGGGAATGGCAATGGCATTGCCGTCGTTGATCTGCGCAAAAGTATAGGCATCCAGAGCGTCCTCCACATGGCCGCAGATAACTCCCGGAAAGGAATTGCAGGCCAGCATTGCTCCTTCGCCGGTGCCGCAGCCGGTGATCACATAGTCAGCCGCACCGGAATTCAGCAGAACCGCTGCAAGGATCCCCACCTGTACATAGGTGAGCTGACAGTCATCCTCTGCTGTATACATGCCGTAGTTGATAACCTCATGCCCCATTGGCTCCACAACTGTTTTTAACGCGCTGCAGATGATCCCGTTTTTAGCTGCCTGGCTGTTTTCATTTATCAAAGCAATTTTCATAATGTTTTACTCCTCACTTAACTACGTTTCAAAAATATAAGTAACTGTTCTAACAAAATTGATCTCATTTGATGGCTATTTGTTCGTCACGGCTGTTTTCCTATGTATGCCAGGATGCCGCCGTCCACGTAGAGAATATGGCCATTGACAAAATCAGACGCATGGGATGCCAGGAAAATTGCCGGTCCCATGAGATCCTCAGGGCTTCCCCAGCGGGCCTGCGGAGTTTTGGCAATAATGAACTGGTCAAAAGGATGTCTGCTTCCGTCCGGCTGTTTTTCCCTAAGAGGTGCTGTCTGAGGGGTTGCAATATAACCGGGTCCGATGCCGTTACACTGAATATTGTACTCACCGTACTCAGACGCAATATTCTTTGTCAGCATTTTCAGACCGCCTTTTGCTGCAGCATAGGCAGACACCGTCTCACGTCCCAGTTCACTCATCATGGAACAGATATTGATGATCTTGCCGTGTCCTTTCTGTATCATGCCCGGGATAACTGCCTTTGACACAATAAACGGCGCGTTTAAGTCAATGTCAATCACCTGACGGAACTCCTCCGCTTTCATCTCTGTCATAGGAATGCGCTTGATGATGCCTGCATTGTTCACCAGAATGTCAACTGTGCCCAGTTCTTTTTCAATGTCAGCCACCATCTTTTCCACCTGTGCCTCATCTGTCACATCGCAGATATATCCTCTTGCTTCAATTCCCTTTGCCTTATAATCAGCCAGCGCTTTATCCATGTGCTCCTGTCCTCTGCAGTTAAACGCGATCTTGGCACCGGCTGCCGCATACGCCTCTGCAATGGCGAATCCGATCCCATAGGCCGCGCCTGTCACAAGGGCAACTTTTCCCTCTAAAGAAAATAATTTATTTGACTCCATATGAAAATCTCCTTTCTTTTTTCCTTCTCTCACTTTTATAAATACTCCGGGCAGAGCATATCCGCAGACCCGGAAATCATTCTGCCGCTTCTACAGGATATCCTGGTTCCTGATATTGTCCATATCATCAAAATCCTGGTTCTCGCCCACCATTCCCCAGATAAATGTATAATTTCTGGAGCCTGAGCCTGCATGGATAGACCAACTGGGGGAAATCACTGCCTCCTCATTTCTCATAACAATATGCCTGGTCTCCTGTGGTTCTCCCATATAATGCATAACAAAGGCGTCTTCCGGCATATCAAAGTACAGGTACACTTCCATTCTTCTGTCGTGGGTATGGCACGGCATGGTATTCCACACGCTTCCCGGCTCCAGACTTGTCATTCCCATCTCAAGCTGGCAGCTCTCTACCTGTCCCGGGAGAATGTATTTGCAGATCGTCCTGTGATTTGACTGCTCCAGACTTCCCAGTTCCACCTTGTTTTCCTCTTTGATAATGACCACGCCTTCCTCCGGTGTTCCCTCACGTCTGATCAGCACCGTGGGATAAGAGGTATGCGCCGGAGCACTGTTGATGTAAAATTTAGCCGGATCTTCCTTATTCTCGCTGGAAAATGTGATGTCTTTTTTCCCCATACCAATGTACATCCCCTCCCGGGATGCTACCCGGTATGTCCTGCCGTCAATGCAGACACAGCCGGGGCCGCCGATATTGATGATCCCCATCTCACGTCTCTGCAAAAAATACTCTGCTCTCAGTTCATCCCCTGCCACCAGTTTTAAATCTTTTTCCACCGGAGTGGCAGAGCCTGTGATGATACGATCAATATGGCTGTATACCAGCTTGATCTCATCCGGTACGAATACCTTCTGTATTAAAAATTCTTCTCTGAGTCGCTGAGTTGTATAATGTTTTACATCCCTGGGGGAAGCTGCGGTTCTGAGTTCCATATAACTCCTGCCTTTCTTTTCCTTGTTCTTTGAATAGTAAATTTGCATGGATTTTTGCTCGTAGCTGTAAAGGTACTGAACAGTTACCTATCCTGTATCTTTTTTACCATCTTATCATGATAGATTTTCAATTTCCTGTGTTTTTTTCTCAGAAATCTTGCAAATCCTACACTGATATCTTATACTGGAAAATAATACTTATCCAAGGAGGAGCGGCCATGAAAATCTGCAGTTCCTGTAAAGAGGGCATACGCACCTGTATTGAAACGCGTTCCTTTTCCGCTGCGCATCTGTACAGCTACGAAAAGCCCATGGACATCCATATCCATGACTGTTACGAAATCTATTACTCCATCTCCGGAGGAAAGCAGTTTTTAATTGACAACCGGTTTTACAATTTTAATCCCGGAGACATTTTTTTCATCAATCAGTATGAAAGCCATTATATATCTCAGATTGACAATGTGGAGTATGAACGTATCATTGTATCCATATATCCCGAATATCTGAAACAATGCTGTTCCACGCATACGGACCTGAACTGCTGCTTTACCCGGCGCAATACCAATTTCGGGCACAAGCTTTCCCTGTCCCAGGAAGAGCAGAAACGTTTCCTCTACTTTATACATAAACTGTCAGAAAATGAGGGATACGGACAGGACATACTGGACCATGCAGTCTTTCTTCAGCTTATGACCTTTCTAAACGGTATTTTTTTAAGGAACTGTGACCATGACCTGCCCCAGCATGAACCTGCCGGAAGCCACCATGAGCATATGGATGCCATTCTCTCTTATATCAACCAGCATATCGCGGAGGATCTGAGCATTGAGCGGCTGGCCAGACACTTTTATATCAGCACTTCTTATCTGTGCAGGATATTTAAGAGCGAGACCGGAACCACCATAAATAAATACATCACAGCAAAACGCATCACCCTTGCAAAATCCTATCTTTCAGAGGGATATTCCGTCACAGATGCCTGCATCCGCTGCGGTTTTGGGGACTACAGCAACTTTTTAAAATCTTTCACAAAGGCGGTGGGCATTTCACCAAAAAAATATGCCCAATTTTCCGCATAAAAATAGCCCTGCCATACAGCGCTAAAAGCTGCAGGCAGGGCCGATTTACAGAATACCATTTCACCGGGCAGGAGAAGGCTTGTGATCACGCAGCATATGTCCTGATCAGCTGCTCCAGGCTTCCCACTCCCTCATCAGAATAAATTTTCAGTTCCACTTTCTTGCCGGCGCCGATCGCCATCATTCCCATAATGGATTTGGCATCAACCATATAACTGCCATAACAGGCATCAATCTGGAACGGCGCCTCCGATACCTTGTTTACAAACTTCACGATTTCGTCAACTTCTTTAAAACAGACCTGAACACACATAAAATCATTCTCCTTTTTTATTCTTTATATAATCCGCCATTTTTTAATCTTCTCTTAAACTGAGTACATTATAATCGAATCCTATCCGAAAAAAAATGGATTATTTTTCGATTTTATGTGATATTTTTTTGTTTTTTTCGCCTTTTTTCTATTTTTCCTGTCTGACCCAGACTGCCATTTCATTTTCTCCGCGGTTGGCCCAGACATAATATGGTATGAAATGCAGCTTAACCGGTTCCTTCACTGCTGCTTAAGAGGCTGATACAGCCCGGCCTGTGAGGGCTGTACCTGCTGTCGGAAACCATCCATGACAACAGAGACCACCTGTTCCCCTGCAGCGGTAAAGTCTTCTGTCTCCGCCTCCTTACTGCAGTCCACTGTCAGCAGATGCAGATCCGGTCCATTGTCAGCCTCCTCCAAACAGTACACCATAGGGCCTCTTGCCACAGCCACTTTACCGATATCTTCCCGGACCATTGGGTCCGCCTGCATGATTTTCACATCCATAGCCAGCTCCAGGGATATGCACTCGCCCGGTTTCCAGCATTTTGTCACATACAGATATCCGTCTTTTTTTGTGCACTCACTGTCCTTCACACCTTTTACACGGAACCCTCCGTTTTCCTCCCCGCACCAGTCCGGAATGCGAAGAGCTATGGTAAACGGTACGGCTTCTCCACTCACCCGGATTTCCACCTGACCGCTTCTTGGCAGGTTTGATGAGACTGTGATCGTAAGCTCTTTTCCGTTCACCTGCTTTTTAATGATACTTCCCATATAGAGATGTACAAACAGTGTATCCTCTTTTTCCGTATACGCGTAAGAGCTTATGGAACTCAGAAGCCTTGCAAGGTTGGGAGGGCAGCATGCACAGCCGAACCACTTCTGGCGTACAGGTTTTACATGGGCTTTTCTCTCATCTTTATGGCAGGCCTCCGGGTTCACCTCCAATGGATTGACATAGAAGAAACTTCTGCCGTCCAAAGCCATACCGCTGAGCACACAGTTGTACAAAGCACGCTCCATCACATCTGCATATCCGGAGACTGGCCTGATCTCCAGCATTCTCCTTGCCACAAATACAAGGCCGATGGCCGCGCAGGTCTCCGCATATGCCGTATCATTGGGCAGGTCATAATCAAAGGAAAATGCCTCTCCCAAGTGAGTGCCGCCTATACCGCCTGTGATATACATCTTACGGCTGACCATATTATCCCATAATTTTTCACAGGCACTGTAAAGGGGTTCATCCTGTGTTATCCTTGCTATATCTGTCATCCCCGCATAGAGATAGACCGCGCGCACGGCATGCCCTACAGCTTCCTCCTGTTCACGCACGGGAACGTGTGCCTGATTGTATGCGTAGCGGAGTCCATCCGGAGAATTCCCCACACATTCCGGGTGCTCCTTGTCAAAGTAATAAGGCCTGCTGCCCCTCTCATCCACAAAGAACCGTGCCAGACTCAGATACTTTTCATCTCCCGTGGCTTCATACAGACGGACAAGTGCCATCTCGGCGATCTCATGCCCCGGGTATCCTTTGCATTTTCCCTCCTCAGGACCAAAACACTCGGCGGTATAATCTGCATAACCCATTGCCGCTTTCAGCAGCTTATCTTTTCCTGTGGCCTGATAATAAGCCACTGCGCCTTCGATCAAATGTCCGAGACAGTAAAGCTCATGATGGTCTTTCAGATCAGTAAATATTTTATCCTTGCCGTTCAGGATATAATAGGTGTCTAGATAGCCGTCCTCCTGCTGGGCCGCGCAGACAATATCAATAGCCGCGTCTGCAGTCTTTTCAAGCTCCGGATCCGGGTGCTGGGTAAGGGAATATCCCACTGCTTCGATCCATTTATAAAAATCACTGTCCTGAAATACAAAACCATAAAATTTATCTTCCAAATGCTCCGGGTCTTTTGGAAGAGCCTCAAAACCTCGGAAGGTATAGGAAGGCTCCTGATAATCTCCTCCCAATTCTTTCCTCTCCAGATTTTTCTTTCCCGCTATTTTAAAGTTTCTCATACAATAACTGGGAGCCGCGCCCTCCACCTGATCGTTCAGCGCGTCCCACTGATAGGGCAGCATCTGGTTTCTTACCAGCTCCATCTCTTTTTTCCAAAAATCATCAGTTATCTGTACGCTTCTCAGGGAAAGCGGTTTGCTGAAATCTTCTCTGTTCATTCTATTCATCCTCCGTCTGCCTTCTGTTTCCCACTTTCGGCAATCCTATTTATATATTTCTTTTGTCATGGTAAGTGTAGCAGAAGTGAATTCTCATATCCATTGCCAATGAGGAACATAGCATGTATAATATGGAAAACAGCTTATTAAAAAGGAGGAATCTACATGCTTGTCTTAGAAAAAATGGCACACCGGCAGATAACCAGTGCCAACTATATTACCTCTGTAAACGGTATGCTCCACCCAGACCGTACCCTTCCGGAACACGATTTTCTCTATATGCTTGATGGCGGCTGGGAGATTATAGAGGATGGGCACATCTATGAAATGCAGCGGGATGACCTGCTGATCCTCCGTGCAGGCAGACATCACTATGGGAAAAAACTCTGCAACCCCGGAAACCGGCATATGTACTTTCATGTATTACCCACATCTTCCGAAAAGGACGAAAAAAGCGGCATGGAAGAAATGGAAATCTCCACACTTCTTCCATGCCATACCCTGCTGCACTGCCGGCATGCTCCACATATCCGCAGGTATTTTGAAGAGCTTATCTCCGCCTTTTGGTCAGACAGCCCGGAAAAGCTCTGCCGCCTCTCCCTGCTCTTTAATCTGCTCTTATGTGAAATAGCACAACTGCAGACTTCCCCGAGGGATAAGCAGCCCTCCGATCCTTTAGTGGAGGATATCTGCCGTCAGATACAATCAAATCCCCAGATCTTTTACACTGCCGGGGAAATGGCAGACGCTCATTTTATCTGTGCCCGCACGCTTAACAACCGCTTTCTGAAAGTCTGCCAAAAGACGTTTTACGCCTATCAGATGGAAACCAAACTGGAGATGGTACGGCATTTTCTGATACACCAGCCGGATTCCACTCTTCATGAGGCTGCCGTCAACTTCGGATTTTATGATGAGTTTCATCTGAGCAAAGCATTTAAGAAACAATTTAAAATGTCCCCATCACAATTTCGGAATTCCCATAGCTCGGGCCATGACAGCCCTTTGCGGCAGACTGCCGTTACAGATTGAAATACGCATCTATGCCGTCGGCAATTCCCTGTACCATATTTTTCTGCATATCAGGGTCCTGCATTTTCTGGTCATCATTCTGGTTGGTCATAAAGCCCATCTCCAAAATAGTGACCGGGACTGTACTCCAGTTGATGCCGGTCATGTTGTCATAGAGCCTTACGCCATTATTCTTGATTCCCGTTGCCTGACAGTAGGCATTAATGATTTCCTCCCCCAGTCTGCTGCTTTCCTGGTGAAGCTGGCCCACATAGGGATTCTCTGCAGAGGGGATCATGGTCATGGCTCCGTTTGCGCTGTTGTCCTCACTGCCGTCCGCATGGATCCTCACAAGGATCTCAGCACCGTTCTCTGCCGCGATCTGAGCGCGTTCTACGTTGCTGACGGCTGTGTCGTTGTCCTCTCTTGTCATAATGACCTCATATCCCCGGCTTTTTAACTCTGCCTGAAGCTGCATGGAAATATTGAGCGTCAGCTCATATTCAGGGACACCTGTGTAGACTCCCTGCGTACCGGATGCAAACTTATCTTTCATCTCCTCAGAGCCTGGGCCAAGGGGTTCCGTTCCTCCTGTATCCGCTCCCGGCCCCTGATGTCCGGGATCCACAGCTACTTTTCTTCCGTTACTCTTTGATTCTGTATTTTGCGCAGTGGATGTATCTGCATCCTGACCGTCTCCTGCTGATCCGGCATCTTGGACGTCCCCTGTCGTTTCTCCATTCTGCTCCGCTTTTTCCTCCAATGCCTGCTTTTCGGCTTCTTTCTTTAATTCCTCCAGCTCCTTTTCCAGTGACTCTGAAGATTTCTGCATTTTGCTTATCTGTCTGTCCATACGCTTCATCTCCTGCTGGAGCGATCTGCTTTTCTGTGTGCCTGTCACTGCCAGAACTGCCAGCACAGCAGCCAGCACAAAGATTAAACTGCCGAATATAATTCCCATTTTTTTCATTCTCCCATTCCTTTCCCGCTGTATTTGCCAATTCCATTACTCTTTCTGTAGCAGCCCGGGCTTATCCCCACATGCTTCCTGAATATCTTCGCAAAGTAATTCCCATTGGAAAAGCCATTTGCTCTTGCGATACAATCAATGCTTTGCTCCGTACCCAACAGATCATTCATGGCTGACTGCAGACGGAGTCCTGTCAGATAGGACAGGGGCGCTGTTCCCATCTCCTCTTTAAATGCTCTTGACAGATGTTCCGGCGATAGGTCCAGTCTGGCTGCCAGCTCCTCTATTCCGGCCAGCCCCCGGTATTCTTCCTCCATGATTTCTGCTGCCTTCTTGACAGAGGAACTCTTTTTCTGTGCCACCGGGTGTTCCGTCTCCCTCAAGACAGCGCAGAGAAAACGGTAGAGGAACTCTCCGCCCTCGTATTTTTGAAGCCGCTCCCCGTTTGTCAGACGTTTCTGCAGACTAAGAGCCATGCGCACAGGAGGGCTGTTTTCATCCAGATCCAGAATATCCGGGCTGATATCTCTTATCTTTTTTACAAAAGGCAGTGCTGCGGTCCCACAGAAATGCAGATAGAGAAATTCCCATGGTTCATTCCTGTCTCTTTCCAGATAATATCTGCTTTCTTCGGGAAACCGGATCAGAAATCCCTGACCGCGCGTCACTCTGTATCTTGTTTTATTCCTCTCAAATATCCCTTCCCCGGAAAGCGTATACTGAAAGAGAAAACCTTCATACCCAGGCCTCCTGTCATTGGAAAAATCATACGTCTCCCCGCACCGGCGCTCCACACCGCCGTCCAGCAGGATAAGCGGCTGGGCCTCCATGTCATCCTGATTCAAGACGCCGAATACGCCCCTCTTGTACTCCATCAAAAATTTACCTCTTCATATCAAATTTCTATTCTTTTGTTTTTTACACAATCTTATTATAATTACTGTTACAGGATAAGTCAAAGAAAACAATAGAAGTCAAAATTCTACCCTGTTTTCCAATATATCAGGAGGTTCTTATGAATAAAAACAGTTTTGCCAAGGTTCCGCCTATGGGCTGGAACAGTTATGACTATTATGACACAACAGTCAATGAGGAACAGGTAAAGGCCAACGCTGACTATATGGCAGCGCATTTGAAGGAATTCGGCTGGGAATATATCGTTGTGGATATCCAGTGGTATGCCCATAAAGCCGGATCTATGAGAAAGCAGTTCCAGTATATCCCCTTCTCTGAACTGGAGATGGACGAATATTCCCGCCTGCTGCCTGACCCGGAGCGTTTTCCTTCTTCCGCCGGTCAAAAGGGCTTTGGTCCATTGGCTGATCATGTGCACAGTCTTGGTCTGAAATTCGGTATTCACATCATGCGCGGAATTCCCCGTATAGCGGCTCAGAACCATATGAAAATAAAGGACTGTGATGTGACCGCTGACATAGCTGCCAACCCATACTCCATCTGCCCCTGGAATCCGGATATGTATGGCCTGAACAATACACCTGCCGGACAGGCTTACTATGATTCTCTGCTGGAATTATACGCGTCCTGGGGTGTAGATTTCATCAAATGCGATGACATCTGCAATACCTGCAACCAAAGCCCTCACCGGGAAAACCAGTATAATGCCGCTCACGAGGTGGAGATGCTTGCAAACGCGATCAAGCGCTGCGGACGCCCCATTGTATTCTCTCTTTCACCTGGACCTGCCCTCATTGACAGAGCCTGGCATTATGAAAAGTATGCCAATATGTGGCGCATTACCGATGATTTCTGGGATGAATGGAAATATTTAAAGGACATGTTCCGCCGCTGTGAGCTGTGGCAGACACAAGTCTCGGAAGGATGTTATCCCGACTGCGACATGCTTCCTCTGGGATGGATCGGTAAAGGCTTTGGGGATGAGCGCATGACAAGATTCACAAAAGAGGAACAGCGTACTATGATGACACTCTGGTGCCTGTTTGGTTCCCCGCTTATGCTGGGCGCGGAGATGACAAAGTTGGATGACTGGACACTGTCCCTGCTCACCAACCGCAAAGTGCTGGCGCTGCTGCCCCCATCCTGCCGTCCCAGACAGATCTGCCTGGATAAGGAGAAAGCCGTGTGGACTGCCTGTGATGAAAAAGAAGGGACTTTCTATACCGCACTGTTTAATTTAAGTGATGAGACTGCTTCAATCCGCGTTGCTCTGGATGAACTGGGAAAAGAATTTGACGGAAATGTCACACTTATAGATTTGTGGGATGGAACTTCATTCCGCAGTGAGAAACGGGAAATCTGCGCTGTACTGCCGGAACATGGTTGTGTGTTGTATCAGGTGTTCCGGTGAAAATAGCGGAATAGGTATAACAGTTCAGTTTGTCTGAACTGTCACATATAAAAAATTGGGCTGCAGCCAAAACTGAATTTCCGTTTTAGCTGCAGCCTCGTTTTTACATACGCACCATACACTCTTTTTTATAAAAGCAAATGCCATATTTTAAAATATTGGTATAACCCTCATTGCGAAGTTCTGCGTCATATTTCTGTTCCTCAAAAGTCTCCATTCTCAATGGCCTTATACAATTGGCTCAGATCCGTGTCCCGTATTTTCCGGTCAAACCAGGAGAGTATCGTATTTTTATAAATATACTGCACCTCAGCATTGGGAATAGCCATTTCAATTTATACTTCATTGGCAGAAATAACGAAAGCCCCCTTTTCTTTTTCCAGCTATTATTGTTGAGCATCATAACTCAGTATAATACTTCCGTCTCAATTACACTTTTCCCTTCCCCTATCTCATATCTCACAACAGGGATCACCGTTTTACTGTGGATCAAATTCGTATTCGGGTCCGGCTTGACCATCATAGGCTCTCCCCCTCCCTGAAGGCAGCGCACCCGGCATCCGTCCGCATCTCCCACAGGCAGGGCAAAACCGGCATCATACGCGATACACTCATATCTACTCTCAATCTCATGTATCCTTTTATGCCCCTCACGGGTAGGAATGATCTTGGACCGCACACGAATCCCCGGAAGCGGTGACCAGACGGACACCACATGTTCTTTTGTCACCTCATAGCTCTCTGCCTGCCCCCGGATAAATATATGCCCCAGCACTTCAAAGGACAGCACACTGTCCGACGCTGCCTCCTGGAAATTTACCGGGGAGCGCATGACACTGAATCCGTATTTGGCAGAGTAAGCAAACTTTGCGTATTTTTCCTCTGTATGACCATGCACATGCCCAAAGGTCCGTCCTCCGGGAAAAGCCACAACATTGCCGTCCGCTCTTCTCTGTATGATCATGTCAGCCTTCTCCAGATACTTTTCCTCTTCCAGTTCCGGAAGCGGCGCCGCCTCACAGACCCAGAAAGGGTCATCTTCAGGGAGGGCAAGACAGGCAAAGGTCTTCATAGCCCAATAAGGCGACTGCGGAGAGTTATAGCTCTCTGTCATCTGCAGATTAGGATAACAGTACCCGATCGTCAGCAGGCCTGTATGGTCAAAAATGGGCTGTTTCATCCAGTATTCCAGATGGCGGACAAGAATTCCCTTCATTACCGGCAGCGGAAGCGGCTCAATATGTGCCATGATACACGCGGAATAAAAAGCTGCCTGCGCAAAACGGTAAGTCAGAGACCTCCCATAGGGAAGAGCGCTGCCGTCCTCAGCAAACCAGTATACAAAGTCCTTTCCAAACGCCTCTGCCCGTTCCAGGTAACGCCTGCACCGCTCTGGTTCTTCCTCCTTCATGACCATTGCGTATATAATTCCGTAGAACTCCATGGCAAAAGGAATATAATAATCCGCCTGTCCGTTCTCTCCGTCCAGATACCATCCTCCGCCAATATAACAGGATTCAATAAACTCCAGGCTTTCCTCCATTCCCTTATCATCATACGGCATTCCGGCTTTTCTAAGTGCCGTATTCACCAAAATATGAAAGAAACGCCAGTTACAGTCACAGCATTTATTACGGTTGATCTCCCAGAGCCATGCACTTACCTGTTTTTTCTCTTTTTCTGTCAGAGGCTCCCAGATTTTCTCACCTGCAAACAAAATGGCAAAGGCAATGGCAGCCATTTCAACCAGCTTCTGGTCATAATCCTCACATTTTCCCCAGTATTCCGAAGACGCAGGGTCTGTGCCTGACACAAGCCCCTCTCTGTATATGTTTTCAAATGCATCATCCCTTCCGCCCCCTGCCCAGAAAGCTGCCAGTCCCCAGAGCGGACGGGAAAATCCCTCCATCCAGGCACTCTCATCCGGGTAATGGGCACTGGTGCAGCCAATGGTCAGGCGCGCCTTTTTTGTACTGTAATACGGTTTCAGCGGATTTAAAATGTCCAGCATCAAATTTTCAAAATCCTGTCTTGTGTTCAGCTTTTTCTCTCCCATGGCTCTCCCCCTACCAGATCCAGAAATCTTTTTCCATCAGTCTCAGAACTGCCTCGATAAAGAAATAGTCCCCATAAATAATAGGAACCTGACGGTTCTCTCCCTCATCGTGATACGCTACTTTTCCCATGCCCAGGACTCCGTCCTCCTCAGGATTCCAGTTACAGAAATGTTTCTCCATTGCCTGCAGAATGCGCAGAGCGCTTTTTTCGTACAGGAATTTTTCATTTTCCGGCACATGTTTTGCGATCTCCAGGAGGCCGCAGGCTGCACAGGCGCCTGCTGTGGAATCGTAATACAGCGGTTCCTCCGGCGCTCTGAAATCGCACAGAGGAAGGTAATCCGTAAGGGAGACATTGGAGATAAAATAGTGGGCTGTCTGCTTTGCTGCATCCAGATATTTCTGTTCTTTGGTGTGGGCGTAGCTGATGGCAAATCCATAGACTGCCCAGGACTGGCCTCTGGACCAGGATGAGCCTTCCCCGTATCCCTGCCCTGCCGGTGCGTCCAAAAGCTCTCCTGTCAGCGGGTCCAGTATGGCTATGTGATTACAGGAACCGTCCGGGCGCAGTATTTTCTCCATAGCTGTGTCCGCATGCCTTCTGGCAACAGCTTCAAACCGCGGGTCCCCTGACTCCTCAGAAGCCCAGTAGAGAAGGGACAGATTCATCAGGCAGTCTATGATCATCCATCCTGTCTTATCATCATTCCAGGCCCGGATAAAATTGCCCAGCACATTGAACCTTCCTGCCAGCAGATTGGCCGCGTGCTGCCCTCTGACATAGGATGCACGATTCCCTGTGAGCCTGTAATCTGCCACTGCTGTGTGCATCCACATAAATCCCACATCGTGATAAAGCCCCTCATATTCTTCCATGGACCGATCCAGCCGACGCTCCACATTTTCAGCCTTTTGGCGGTAGACTTCTTTCCCGGTGGCGTGATACATCTGCCACAGGATACCACCCCAGAAACCGTTGGTCCACCAGGCAATATCCCTGTCACCCCAATCCTCCTCATAGTGTCCGTTCTGTGGAATATAGGGAATTTTATCTCCCAGTCTTTCACATTCCTTTTCCATCTTTAGGTCAAATTTCGCAAAAGTCTCCTCCAGCCATTTATGATCTGATTCCGATAAAAAATTCTGCATTACTCTGTGTCCTCCATATCTGCATACAGCCTGTGCCCGCAATACCCTCCTGCCAAAGCACGGCTGATCTCTTCTCATCTTATAACTAAGCTCTACGGCTGTACCTGTACCGGCTTCATTCTGCCGTCCGTTCCGAACTCCACCCGGTCAATACATGTCTCACGGTGACAGCCTCTGCCCTCAGGATATTCCCTTACAGGGGTGGCAAAACGGTGATATGCCATATAATAAATATCCTCCTGCGGCTCCCTGAGAATGCAGTGATGGCCTGTCCCCAGCACGCCGGCTTCCGGCCTTTTTTCCAGTACCGGATACAGGTATTTCACCGGTCCATACAGGCTGTGGGAAATACCGTAATTCACATGGTAATCCTCACTTCCTGTATCATCACATGACCAGGTAAAATGATATATTCCTTCTCTTTTTAATACGGTTACAGCCTCTCTGAAATCCTCTGCCCCTTCCAGATTTTTCATGGTTTCCGGGCAGATATGAAGCAGGTCTTCACTTAATTTCACAACAGCAGGACTGCCGTTTCCAAACAACATGTACACCTGCCCATCCTCCTCGTAGATGGATGGGTCTATCACCTGGCTCATCTTTACTCCTGCTGCCTGTACCATTTCGGGTGTCAGCAGAGGCTTTGGCTGTGCCCGGTATCCGGATGCAGGAGAACTGCTGACCGCAGCGCCAATACAGGACACTCCATCCGGCCTTTTCGCACAGAAATAAAAGTAAAACTGCCCGTCCCTCTCAAAGACAGCGGGCGCCCATGCCGAGCCTACAGACCATGGAACCTGCTCAGAGGCCGTATCCAAAATGACGCCCTCATCTTTCCATTCTCTCAGATTCTCGGATGAGAAAGCATGAAACTGTGTTCCGGACCAGTTCGCAAAACCGTCTGTTGTTGGATAGAGATAATAGGTATCTTTATATTTCAGCATATCCGGGTCTGCATAAAGTCCGTGAAGTACAGGGTTCTGTCTGCGGCAAAGTCTTAATATACACAGGGATTCCGGTTTTATGTCAACCTCAAATACAGAACTGTCAAATTCAATATCCGCCACATCCGGTCTCACCAGATCAGGGTGTTTAAAGGTATTTCTGTCATCCCTGTCAAACCCTTCCATCCGGTATATATGCCCTGTAAAGCGGCTGCCTTCCTCACCCTCCAGACAGATCTGCACGTTCTCTTCTCGGGGCAGGACATTCACTATCTTTACAATAATATCACCTGTTTCCCTTTCCAGGCTGCTGGTGATATACACCGGTTCCGCGGCAACAGGTCGCACCTCTGTCTCCAGCTCTGCCGCGCCGTCCACATAGGTCTCCACTCTTCTTCCCCGAACACGGAGCTCCAGGTCGTAATTCCTTCCGGCTTCTACGCTTCGTGTGCGCTGGATCAGACAGGAATTCCTGCCGTCTATATCCTCTCCGATTATAGAGTCTTCATTGGCCCATCCGCCAAGTCTCCAAAACAGACGGTTCTTCTCATCCTGCTGCCCGAAGCTGACCGTAAATCCCTTTTTGCCGCTCAGCTCCCTGGCGTTGAGACGGATGGTATAATTTTGGCTGTCAACGGTTGCAATTCTTTTTCTGGAACATTCCGGACTCAGCACGGTTTTCTGACAGGTATACTTCTTCCCTGTGTCCTCCTCTGTGATCACAATATTTTCAAATGCCACCTGTGATTCATTGGCCTCCAGAACAATATCACCCGGAAGACTGTCAGGATACTGGCTCATCATTACAGAAGAGCCTTTCCCAGATATCTCCTGCTTAAGAACCGCATCCCCGTGGTGGTTCATGAAGAGCTTCTGTACATGATAACTAGGCGTGGGCACTGCCGCGCAGTTGTCAAACCATATCATATCCGGTCTCCAGTTTTCATAATGTACGTGACAGAAAAGCGGTGCGTAACATGCCAGCTTTACCGCATGGGCAGCGTTCTGCATCCCCACCATGTAGGATGCCTCGGCCAATGCATTAAACCAGGTATTATCCTGAGAAGCATACTCTCCTAAAAATACCTTGGGACCGTTATCCCAAAACGCGTCATAGCGGTGGTGCTCAGCAATAAACCACTCCGGCGACTGATAATAATGTTCATCCACCAGGTCTGCCCCTTCCTCCCTTGCGGACTGCCATCCTCTGTCATATTCCTTTCCCGCGGCGAACGGACCACTGGTCCCGATTATCTTAATCTCAGGATATTTCTCCCTCACTGCCCGGTGGAAAAGAGGATACCGCTCAAAAAACGGTTCTCCCACTTCCTCATTCCCGATACCTATGTATTCCATATGAAAGGGTTTTGGATGCCCCATAGCCGCACGCCTGCTGCCCCAGTATGACTCCACGTCTCCATTGGCAAATTCAATGAGGTCCAGTGCGTCCTGAACGTAATCTTTCAGTTCATCTCCCACAGCCGCCTCATGGGTGTGGGGATCATAGCCTCCCGGAAGCACCGGGACAGGCTTCGCTCCCAAATCCTCGCATAGCAGAAAATACTCATAATATCCCAGCCCCATAGTCTGATTATATCCCCAATTATTTCTGCAGGCGGGGCGGTTTTCCACAGGACCGATGGTGTTTTTCCACCGGTACAGACTATCCCTGTCTCCGGCGTGAAGGGAACCGCCGTGTACCAAACATCCTCCCGGAAAACGCAAAAATCTGGGATGCATTTCTTCCAAAAGCTGCGCCAGATCCCTGCGCAGGCCGTTCTTTCTGTTCTTATATGTATGTACCGGAAACAGGGAAACAAAATCAAGTTCAACACACCCGCTGCCCTTTGCAGTCACAGCAAGTCTTCCCTGTCTGTCATCACAAGGAACTTGGAACGTGAGCTGGTATTTTTCCCATTTTTCCGTAATATCAATGGTCTGGGAAGTGTATATCTCCCCTGTCCCGGAACGCAGGGATACCACCAGCTTGTCACAGTCTCCCCGCTCCTTTCTGGCATAGCAGGAAAAGTCATAGTATGCCCCTTTTTCATAGAAGATACCCGGACCAAATCCATGGTTACACACACCGATATCCTCCCCCTCTTCCAGTATTTCCATCACCAGATAGTGAGGATTTTCAGGGAAAAGACCATGTTCTTTTTCCACATGAAGCTCGGTCTTTCCTCCCTTTTCAATCTTCTCCCAGGCAGTTAGTCCGTGATAGTCCGGGTTGTCCACAGAGCAAAATTCAAATGCCCGGTTGCGGATCAGTTCCGCGTATAATCCTCCGTCTGCCGCATGGTTTAAATCCTCAAAAAAGATACCGAACAGGTCCTGCATATCTGCCTTTTCCGCTCTTGTATTTATCTTTACCTGCATATTATATTCTTCCTTTCCTGTAACCTTCAGCCGGGCAAATAATTACCCTTTTTCAAATCTGTGTCTGTGCGCTGCCAGGCATACTGTCTGGCATGAAGTACCAGTAACCTGTCACTCTGATATCTTGTTGCCAAAACAGGTTTGCAGGCGCTCATATTCCTCTTCCTTCAGAACCAGCACAGAACCATGGCGCTTGCAGACATCTCCCATATGGTAATCTCCGGGTTCTGCCACTTTAAAGTCGCCTTTTTCCAGGCTTGTGCAGATAAGGGGAAGATACCCAAGCCCTTCCGCAAACCGATCCACCATAAGACACCATTCTCCCTCTTCTCCTATGGGGAATGCTGCCGGTCCTTCCACTCCCATCAAAACATTTAATGTCTCCGCATCCATCTCCGTAAATTCTCCCTGAAGACTCGTGCCTCTGTCCATGCGTACCTTTTTAGTTGTCTCGTCCTTGGAAAAACGGTAGAAAACACCAGCCTCCTCCACTATAGTGGTATCTATCACATGATGTTCCCTCTCAATGTATTTTCCCGGTGCTGTGAACTCTTTAAAATCTCTTGTATAGGCGCTGTAAATCCTCTGTTTGTGCGCGGTATCACCTGTCTCCTTTGTCATGGAGGCCCAGAACACAAGATATGCTTCCTTCTCCGGGTCATATACTGCCTCCGGCGCCCACGCGCAGCCTGCCCCGGGGACCCCTGTCTCGAATGTCCAGGGTTCTGACCAGTTTACCAGGTCCGTGGAACACCAGATCACGATTTTTGTACTTCCCTCCATCTGTGCCGCGGTCCAGCCTTTGCCGTTTGCTATCCTTAAGTCCGTTGCAATGATATAAAATTTCCCGTCTATGACAGATCTTACTATAAACGGATCCCTGACTCCCTTTTCCCCGGCTTTCCAGCGGATCACCGGCTTTTGGCCGTTTAGATCCTGCCAGTGCAGTCCATCCCTGCTGAGCGCATAATACACCTGCTCTCCCTCGGGGGATTCCCCTGTAAAATGTACAAATAAATAACCTTTTTTTCTATTCTCCATGCAGCTTTTTCCTCCTCATCCGCACTATCTTTTCATTTTATGAAATCGGTTTCAAATTTATTTCATTTTACTACAACCCACGTATTTTCACAATGGCTTTCCGCAAAAAAGTCGCTGATTTACAATAAGTCTCTCTTAATTCCATTGTTTTCCCCGGCAGGTTCCCTATAATATGTTTTAGCAGAAAAACAAAACCAAAAGTATAACACCGTGTGGGGACTGAACAGTTCCCCAAAAGCATAGATCAGGAGGTATTTCTATATGAATACAACACATTATCCCATAAATAAAAACTGCAGATTTCACCTGGGTGACTGCCCGGATGCCTGGCAGGCATGGTACGACGATTCAGACTGGGAAAGTGTTTCCCTTCCCCATGATTGGTCTGTAACCCTGCCTTTCTCCAGAGAATATTCCAGCGGCACAGGATATCTGGCCGGGGGGATCGGATGGTATCGTTTCCGTATCACTCCCCATGAATCCTGGAAAGGCAAACGTCTGTATCTGGCCTTCGACGGCGTGTATAAGAACAGCCGCGTATGGTGCAACAGCTATTACCTGGGAAACAGGCCCAACGGATATATTTCCTTTACTTATGATATTACAGAGCAGTTCAGCTTTGACCGGGAGAATATCATCTGTGTCTGCGCAGACCACAGGGATATTGCGGATTCCCGCTGGTTCACCGGTTCCGGCATCACCAGAAAAGTACAGCTCATCGTTCAGGAACCCGTGCACATGGTTCCCTGGAGCATGGCCTTTGAAACCCCCGAGGTCTCTTCTCAAAAAGCTGCTTTTTGCGCCTCCTGTGAAATAAAAAATGACACACTGGAGGAGGTACAGGTTACAGCTAAATTCAGACTGATCAAGACAGAAACCACAAAAAGTAATATTGAAAACTGCAATTTTGCAACCCACGAGACACCGCCTGAAAACTCCCACACATCCTCTTATACGGAGGACAGGATACAGGCTGAAGCCTCTGTAAATATGCGTATCCCTGCCGGTGCCGCATGCAGGGCTAAAGCCGCAGGTGATGTTCTTTCTCCCGTCCTGTGGTCTCCTGATTCACCGGATCTATATACTCTGGAAACCTGGATCTGCCCTGCTGACAGTGTTTCCGGCCAAGCCTGCCGCGCTGAAGCCTACAGAGTTGACAGCCGCAGGGTGGGTATCCGGAGTATCCGTTTTGATGCAGATACAGGCTTTTACCTGAATGACAAAAATATGCTGATAAAAGGCGTTTGTGTTCACCACGACGCCGGCTGCCTGGGCGCCGCTGTCCCTGTCCCTGTGTGGGAAAGACGTCTGAAAAAGCTGAAGGATATGGGATGTAACGCCATCCGCATGAGCCACAATCCCCATATGCCGGAGCTTTATGACTTATGTGATTCCATGGGATTTCTTGTCATAGACGAGGCTTTCGACGAGTGGGAGGGACCGAAAAACAAGTGGAGTACAGGACATAATGTGTATCCGCCAAAGCATCAGGGGTACTATCTTGATTTTCCCAGGTGGCACAGAGAAGACCTGACAGACCTGGTACGCCGGGACCGCTGCCATCCTTCCATTATCATGTGGAGTATCGGCAACGAGATCGACTACCCCAATGATCCTTACTGCCACGCCTCTTTTACCACCATGACCGGCAATAACGACGCGGATAAACCGGCAGAGGAACGGCAGTATAACCCCAAAAGGCCGGATGCCGCACGCCTTGCTGTACTGGCCGAAAGACTTACCAAGATCGTAAAAGAAAGTGATAAGACACGTCCTGTCACCCTGGCGGCTGCCTTTCCTGAACTGTCCTCCCGGCTGGGATTTCTGGATTCCCTGGATGTGGCAGGATACAACTACAAGGAACATCTATACGAGGAAAGCCACCGCAGATTTCCGGATAAGCCTTTCATCGGCAGCGAGAACGGACACAGCCTGGAAGCGTGGGAGGCTGTGACAAAAAATCCCTATATCTCAGGGCAGTTTCTCTGGACCGGGATTGATTATCTGGGAGAGGCAAAAGGCTGGCCCATCCACGGCTCCGGTGCCGGACTTCTGACTCTTGCGGGATTTGAAAAGCCGGGTTATTACCGCAGGCAGAGTCTGTGGTCTGCCAAACCTATGGTACATCTGTCCACAGCCCGCCTGGACACAGACCAGGGGGAATGGACTCCTATATCTGATACCTGGAATTACCCGGAAAAAGAAAAAGTCCTTGTGAAATGTTATACGAATCTGCCTCAGGTGGAGCTGTGGCTGAATGACGAATGTCTGGGCACCTATCAAAAACCCCCTGCCTGCGACGCTGTTATGATCACCACCGACTATGTTCCCGGTACGCTGAAAGCCCTTGGAAAAGCCTCGGACGGTACGGAAGTTTCCCATACCCTGACTACCACGGGCACAGCCTGCCAGATCTCCCTGCGTTGTTATGAGGATATCCTTCCCTCAGCCGCAAAAACAACTTTCCGTCAGATTGAGGTGCTCATGAAAGACACCTGGGGAAATCCTGTTTTATCTGACTGCTCACTTTTGCATGTGGAAACGGAAAACGGCCAAATACTGGGGTTGGAAAATGGAGATCTGACAGATGTGACAGATTACAGCTCCGCCTTCAGACGGGCATATCACGGTAGATTATTAATTTATGTAAACCATATAGATGAAGAAAAAGAAATGGCTGTCACTGTTTCCGGTGATGCGGAGGCAAATATAAAAACGGCGGTCCTGACTCTTTCCTCCTTAAAATAACATAGAGAAAACAGGAGTTCAGACAAGCTTGCTCCGGTACTTACGGTCAAACAGAAGCAGGCCGACAGAAAGGAAATTCCATGAAATTCTTTCATTATGACAAGACACTCAGCATTATGAAAACACCACAGGGCACTATGACCCTGTCCCGCATTTTCGTTCCCTTTTTTACGGAAATGCTGCTGCTCAACATGATGGGTACTATCAATACCCTGATGCTCTCCCATTACTCAGATGACGCGGTGGCTGCCGTAGGCTCTGCCACCCAGCTTCTGGGAATGATACTCACATTTTATACTGTGATCAGCACAGGCGCTTCCATTGTGATCAATCACAATCTGGGCGCGGAAAATACGGAAAAAGCTTCTGACGCAGCCCTTACTTCCATTATCCTGTGCGGTTCCCTGAGCCTGATCCTGGGCACCTGCCTCTCCCTTGCCGCAAGGCCGCTTTTGGGCCTTATGCATCTGCAGGGACAGGTTTTAGACTATGCCGTCACCTATTTCCGGATCGCAGTGCAGTTTTCCTTTTTCCAGGCAGTAACCTCCAGTATCTCCGGCATTTTCAGAAGCTATGGCAAGCCAAAGATATCGGTCTGTGTCTCCCTTACTATGAATGGCATGAATGCAGCACTGGCTTATCTGGTCATCTTTCGGCCCATAGAACTTCCCGTCTCAGGGGTATCCGGTATTGCCGCAGCCTATGTGTGCAGTCAGCTTTTCGGACTGCTCCTGATCCTTACCTTCCTGCGGAAAATACCCCTTGGGCTGCATTTCAGGCAAAAAAGCTTCGCCTCCCTGAAGGTCGCCGTGACCATGCTGAAGGTGGGAATTCCGGGAGGGATCAGCAGCATCTCCTACAACCTCTCTCAGGTGGTCTCCACCTCCATCATTGCCATTTTAGGGGTTGCTGCCATTTCCACCAAAATCTATGTGTCCAACATTGTCTTTTATGTATATGTATTCGGCATGAGCCTTGGCCTGTCTACCTCCCTGATGATCGGATGGCTTGCCGGAGCCGGGAAATATGAACAGGCCTACCGTCTGAATCTGCAGAACCTGAAGCTGACCATAAGTGCCAATGTAATGCTGTCCTTTTTGATCTTTTTGCTGGCGGAACCACTGCTTGGATGCTTTACCACAGACCCACAGATCATTTCCATGGGCAGACATCTGATGCTTATTGATATACTGGTGGAAATAGGCAGAGGATTCAACCATGTGGAGGAGAATTCCCTGCGGGGTGCCGGCGATGTGGTCTATCCCATGGCCGTATCCATGATATCCTGCTGGACCATGAGCATTCTATTTTCCTACATTCTGGGAATCCACATGGGACTTGGACTGACGGGGTGCTGGATTGCCTTTGCCATGGATGAATTCTTCAGAGGCACCGCATATCTGATACGCTGGAGATCAAGAAAATGGACCACGAAAACAGTCGCGGTCCATGCCTGAAAAAGCTATTCTGCCAGCTATCTTATTTTCTCTGTATGCGGCCCAAATCCATCTCATATACGGAGTCGCACAACTGCCTGATATCCTCCTGGTTATGGCTTGCCAGCAGGATCGTGTTTCCCTTTTCTTTTAATTTGAGCAGTAACTGCCTCATATCCTCTACTCCTTGATTGTCCAGGCCGTTCATCGGTTCGTCCAGGATCAATATATTCTGATCCTCCATAATTGCCTGGGCAATCCCCAGTCTCTGGCGCATTCCCATAGAATATTTTCCCACTTTTTTATTCTTTTGCTCCGCAAGGCCCACCAGGTCTAAGACATCATTTATCTTTTCCCTGTCAGGCTTACCGTTTAGTCCCATTAAAAATTCCAGGTTTTTGTAACCGCTGTAATGCCTCAAAAATCCGGGTGATTCTATGATGATCCCCAGATTCGACAGGGTACTTTTGTCCCTTCCCACAGCCTTTCCTTCTATCTGTATCTCACCCCTGTCTGTCTGCAGAAAACCACAGATACATTTAAAAAGCACTGTCTTCCCGGAGCCATTTCTTCCTATGATTCCGCAAATACTCCCCTTATCCGCCTGCAAGCTGACGTCATGCAGAACCTCAATATTTTTAAATGATTTGTAAACATTTTTCACTTCTATGGTATGGTTCATTCTTCAACCTCCGGGAGATCTTTGTGCAGGATACCGTATATACATCCCAGGAACAATATGGTGATCAAAACACTCAAAATAAGGATTTGCTGTATGGCGTCAGGGCCTCTGTAAGTGGGACTGTAAAACAGATACGAGGGATCCAGCCAGGCCGCGGTTGCCAGATAATGAACGGGGGTTGGCATAAAAGAAAGGCGGTAAGGAGCCAGGATCACCAGCATTGCGGCCGCGATCCCCACCTCACGTTTCAGGAACAGGTTGCAGAAAAACAACACCAAACCAATCAGAACCGCATTTAAAATTCCCATCATACAGGTCCAACCCAGGGCCTCCAGAGGCTTAAACTGATTCAAAATATCTACAGGCACCTGCAAAGGGATTCCACTGTTAAGTCCCGCATCTGTCCGTGCCAGTGTATTCCAAACATTGCCCCACTCATTTCTGAATGATATGTGGGGAAACAGAAAAATCAAACTCATAAGATAAAGCATAAGAAAATATAACACACTGCCCAAAATAATATAACATATCTGTCCCACTGCCCATACAATTTTTCCGGTTCTTATGGTCAAATACATTTGGGAGCGGTTAAAAAACGGTGCGTTGCTGAACAACAGAGCCACCCCTGCCAGAAAACAGAAAATAACCGATGGATGGATAAATAAAAAACTGAATAAAAAAGGAGTTGCCTTCAACTGATGCATTTCCAAAAATGCGCGGAGGGAAGACATCAGTGTACTCAAAAATATAAAATTACAAATAACGATCATATACAGTCTGGGATTGCGGATCAATTGTACTAACTGATATCTGGTTATCCGCAGAATACGATGTCTATGCTTCATACTCGTACCTCCTGATCCCAAAATACAGCAAAATACAGGAACCTATGTAAAAACAGAGTGCAAATATGGCAATATACAGAAAGAACAGGGTACAGGGCTGACTGGTATTGACCACCCAAAACATACTTTCCACATCTGCAGAAAATTTTATAATATAATTGGAAACAAAAATCAGTATAAAGAATAAAACAGGCGGTACGCACAATACCAGGAAGCCATCCCGTATATAAGCAGACAAAGCCAAGGATGCTGCCGCCATACAACTACAGCAGATTCCATTCACCAGCGTTTGAAGAAAGATAAATCCCATTGTGTGCTCAGGAAGCATAAACCCAAAGGTTGTAATCTCTTTTAAATTTTCAACAGCCAGACCTCTGTCTGACACCAGAGGATACTGAGTCAATTCAAAAGCCAGATATAAAAAAGTTCCCAGACAATAGACTGCAATGGTTCCAATAACACAGACTGATACTTTGGATAACACATATTTTTGAAGTGAAACCCTGCACAGTATATTTTTGATTTCATGGTCCTGCATATCTTCACATACGCTCAATCCATAAAAGCCATTACAGACTGCCATAGTAATATATACAACTGTACTTCGCCCCACTGTTCCAAAGAATATCCCCAAAACATCCATTTCCAGGAAGAACCTCCGGCTGTTCCCGTACCATAAAATCGCTACTGCCAGAACAATCAGTACAAATCTTTTATTTAGAAAAGCCCTCTTCATATCCATACGAAAAATTCCCATATGACTCTCCTGTTTTTTTAATCTGTTATTATACAGCCTATTGGCTTCATAGCAGCAAATACATACACACAAACTGCAAATGCGGACTTTTTAAATATTTCTTCTGTGCCTGAGAGGTTGGGTGCAAAAGCCGCCAAATCTGTCTGCCCCAACCTCCAAATGAGCAGTCCGGTTAAACTGTCAATTCCTGACCATTCACAGCATCTATAACCATTTTACTCTCAAAAGAATAGTCCTCACCTGAAACTGTGGTGTCAAAGACCCATACCGGCCTTAGTTCTGCCGTGTTATCCTTCCCCGGAATTATATCCATCATGAAAGAAATCCGTTTTACCTCATAGGAGGTACCTACAAGACCCTTATAGTTTTGAAAAAATGTGTCGGCCGCTTTATCAAGTGATATTAAATCCACTGCATCTGTCTGTGTCCACGCATAGCATCCTTGAATACCAGCCCCTACTATGCCGGATTGATTCAACATGACTGTGGCCTCCTCACCGTCTTCAAATCCCTGGCCTGCGTAAAGATTATAGATAAGAGGAATCCCGTTATATTCCTGCCGGAAATAAAAATAATAAGTATCATCTGCCGAGGACCAGGATTCTTTTTTCAGGGAAGGGTCTGCTTCTCCGCTGATATCTATTATATCCTCCTCCTGCTGCATGGTCTCATGATCCATAACATAAGCAGTTACCACTTCACCCAGATTGATACCATACTTTTTAAACAGCCGGCGGACAGTATCTGCGGCATCTGCCTGGCTCATGAAATCCAGATTTTCTTTTTTCTGATATAAATCTGCATTATACTCTTCTGCAAAGGTTTCTGTGACAATGCAGTTAGTGTAATGCTGATATAACCCGGAATTTATAATAAATTCACAGGAATTATTATAAGCAAGAACAAATGCATGATCTATATCCTCTAAATTTTCCAGAGAGAAGAATGGGCTGTTTTCATCATGATCAAACTTCAGAGAAATATCAGGCGGAAGCAGATCATTTTTCATCTCTTCGCTCATTTCACTCAAAGGCAGAGGTTCTCCTGAAGCACAATAAACAGGCTTTTCTTTTACTGTATCCGGAATCACCACATCAGCATCTATACTGATGTTTTCTTCTTCTCTCGTGAATGTAGTAACCGACGAGTCAAAAATTGAACGTTCTGACTCTTGTACGGCTTTTGTCTTTGATTCTTTTTCCGTATCCAGTGAAGAGGGTTGTTCCTCTCTGCCGCAAGAAATCAGTCCCACTCCCAAAATCGCATATAATATAATAAATCTTAAACTTAACTTCTTCTTACTCATGGATTATACTGTCCTCTGATGGTTGTACCCACACCGCCCATGGGATCATAGTGAATATAGAAAGTATCCTTCATATTGGCATATCCCATATATCCTAATTTCTTTGCTTTCGTTGGGGATGAAAAAGACCAACTGCCTGTTGCTACACCATATATACTGCCGTTATCAACATTGATCGCTACGGATTTATTCGTAGAATGGTATGTGGTAGTAACATATGCTGCCTGTTCCAGATCACTTTTCTTCCCTGGCGCTGTCCTTTTATCAACAGCATTCGTTGTAAATGCAAAATATTCTTTGCCTGCATATACGGGGATGGAACATGTAAATATCGTTGAAAATAATAACCCGATTGCTATGATTTTTTTTGCGCGATTCTTCATAATGTCTATCTCCTTTCGTAGACGATATTAGATATATATTGGATACTCACTAAAATACTATATTCTGTACATTGGAATCCCCTCTTTCATGAAAATATCTGGTATTATCTTTTATATTTTTACACTCATTTTACATGAATCCTTCTCAAAACATCTTTGGAATATCCAAACAACTTTTAAACATTTATCCAATGCGAATCCACCCAATATCCTTTTGTTTCATTCCAACGCCGATATTGTAATTTACCGTTATATTCCCTATATTTTACCACAATTTTATCTGCTATCCTTTCCTCTGTCTCTTTTGTACAGATCTCCCCTGCGTATACAATGGTATTCGTTGGACAGGATGCTAATAGTAATATCATAGCTGTTATTATAATTCCTTTTTTTATCTTCATACTCACTACTCCTCCACAATTTTAAAACCTGATTCTGCAGACAATTCTGCTAGCCATTCTTCTATTTCATAACGTTTGCCACCTTCAACCAAATAATATCTCCCCTCCTTTCCATGTAAAATATATCCATTTTCAGGTGTTATATCTTTCGTATTATTCGCCTGTATTGAGTTTTTAGGGGGATTATAAACTGGGACTGGAATAAAGTTATAACTAACCACATTTAAGAAAACAAAACATATCATAATAACTATAATCTTAGAGTTTTTCACCCTTTTTATATCACCCGAACTTGAAATAATCGTGAAACGTTCCAAAATGTCCTTTTCCAAAGCTCCACCGTCAAGCGTCGCTATTGAATAATTCGGAGCATAGTTCTTTTTATTAACATTCTGCATAACCGATACTATTGTTCTTAAATAATCTGCCTTTTCAAAATTACTCATAAAACGAACAGCATATAAATCGCATTTTATTTCTAAAAACTGATTCATATCCTTAAATATTAGATAAGAAAGGGGATTCCACCAAAAAACACAACAGCATATTTTACCTAAAAACTTAATATGCAAATCATGATTATGAAAGTGTGTCATCTCATGCAATAGAATATTATATATTTGATTATCTGTATATTCACGTTTAGGTATTATAATCCTTTTCTTTATAATGCCAACTGCCATTGGCACTTCTACAGCACTACTTTCAAAAAGATTTATTGATATTTTTCTTTTAAATCTCTTCTCTATATTTTGCAAAACATCATTGATCTGTAGTGAATTTATTTCATCGCTAGAATCAACAATTTTTATTACCCTACAATATTGATGTATAAATTGTAGGATTTTATATCCACCTATACTAAACCATATATATGTAAAAAAATCAGCTATAGAAAATTTTATTGTACCAAAGCTAAAATCCTCCAATACAATTAATTTATAAATATCATTAAAAATTTGTGGCATACGAATTGCTTTTCCAATGCCTATATCAAATGGCAATAGCATTCTTATAAAAAAGAACAAATATACTATTGACATGCAGATAATTCCTGTTCCTTTCGTATCATATCCACCCTTTCTACACCAGTGGAGAATAATAGCCAAAAAGCTACTACAAAATAACATTGATATAAAGGACAGAAAGAAATTATCCATTTTTGTTTTCCCTCTCTTCCAATTCTTTTATAATATTTTCCAATGCATCGAATAACTCTTCTTTGTCACAAGTTTCTCTTACAAGAGCAACCGTAACATCTGCTATTGAACTTTTATTTATTCCGCTTGTAAGTGCAAGTCTTGCTGCATACTCTTCCCTTGATACAGCAGGGCAAAACTGTCGCGCATACTGCGTTGCATAACGCACACTGCCACACACCTCGATCAAACCTTTTTGCTGTATTGAACGAAGGCTGCTCAAGATATAACTATGTTTCCAATTCAAATCTTTTGTTAAATTTACAATGTCAACGCTCGTTAATGGCACCTCACTATTCCAAAATAAATCCATTATTTTTTTTTCATTTTGTGTCAATATGTTTTTTTGCATTTAATATGTCATCCCTTTTAATATTAATATTATTTATTAATAGTTTATACTATTTAAAAACAATTGTCAATAATTATATATTCTTAATCATAGGCCTAAACTCAGATATGATAATAGATATGGTAAACAAAAATTAGATAAACTGTGAAACAGAGTATTATCTATGCACTTATGAACAAAAATCAATAGACTTATTCCCGAAAAAAAACAGCAGGACATCACTTTATCAGTGATCTCCTGCTGTCTCTCTGCCCTCTCCCTCACACTGCCGCACCCCTGCCATTGTCCCATACTGCCCTGGCGATATCCCTGTATATTTTTTAAACACCTTGCAGAAATACCCGTCATCCCTGAATCCTACCCGGTATCCCACAGCGGATATTTTCATGGACGTGGTTGCCAATAGTTCCATGGCGCGGTGTATCCGAATCTCATTGAGGCAGGCGAAAATAGTTTTCCCGATATTCTTTTTGAACACCCGGTTCAGATAATCGAAATTACAGGAAAATTCCTCCTCGATCCCCGCACCGGATATCTGCCGGTGATAATTTTCATTGAGATAATTCAGCAGCTCATGAACTCTGTGGTAAGAGGACGGAATCCCGTGGGTGGGCCTGGCTGTCCAGGAGGACAGCGACTCCCTGGAGATTGTCACCAGTGCCTCCATAAACCTGCATTCACAGGCTGTCTTATAATTTTCCATCTGGTTCCTGTGCTGCTCCATGGCCTCCTGAATCAATTGCAACACCCGCAGATAGCCGCTCTTTTTTCCCAGGGAGACGAATTTTGGCAGCCAGAGGCAGTCATCCCTGTATCTTTTATAGGAACCGCTGTCCTGCTGCAGACAACTGCCCCGGATTTCCAGAAGATTTTCCATAAACCCAGGGGCCTCATCCCTTCTGCATATCTGCGGATGGCGGAAGTGGATATAAAAATACTCGCACTCTGAAGCCTTCAGCCCCTCATGCACAAATTCCGTATCCAAAAGGAGTATGTCCCCCTCCCGAAGCTCATACTCCTTTGGGCCTTCCTTTAGATACAGCACTCCCTGTTTCATGATATAAAGAATATATTCATCAGGCTGCCGCCTTCTGTGCACATAGGGCGGTTCCAGTACCGCTGTGTCCACCAATCTGATCTGCGGCAGAATATTCGCGTTGATCTCGTAATACATCCTCTTCAGCCGCTCCTCCTAAACTTCTAAATGTCAGCCAAGGTCCGGTTCACCGCAGAGTGTGATGCTGCCCGGCGCTTTTCCCTCCGTCTCGAAAATAAGGATGGTATTTTCTCCTTTTCTCAAGAGCGGTGCCGGTATATATAACCGCTTCTGGGGACCGATCTCCCAAAAACGTCCGATATTAAATCCATTGACCAGAACACAGCCCTTTCCCCATCCGGAAAAATCCAGGAAGGTATCCCCTGTCTCGTCTGCCTCAAACGTAAACTTATAAAATCCAGGCTCTCCTTCTCTGACCGGAACCTGAAAATCCAGGCCGCTCAGATCTTCCATGGGCAGGCAATACTCTGTCCAGTGGTAGTGCTGATGGCCGTTGATCTGTACACTTCTGTCTATTCCTTTGCGCTGCTGTTCCAAAGCCGGGCCGAAGTTCACGCGTCCCATATTTTCCATCAAAATGGAGATTTTATCCCCCTTTTGAACCGGCTCAGTAAACTCATATTCTGTCAGCAGCTCCCTGTCATATAGTGTCAGCACAGGCTTTTCATCCACAAACAGATTTGCTCTGTCATTGGCGCCCCACAGACGGATCTTTTCAATAGGACCCTCATATTTCAACTGGCTTTCATACAGTATGTATCCGTATCCCTGTCCCAGCTTCTCCATGGACTGAGGATACACAGAATCAACCGGCCTGGCTATATTTTTCAGATTTCCAAAAAGTCCAGCTTCTTTGGATACCTTCAGCGTTCCGTAATCTTTTCTTTTTATCTCTGTGCTCAGCTCCACCTTGGGAATCTCTGCGTATTTGCCGATCACCTGGCGGAACGCATTGTATTTCGGTGTGATCCTTCCGTCCTCAGTCAGCAGTGCGTCATAGTCGTAGGAGGTCACGTCTGGAGTCAGCACATCATAATAATTGGAGCCATTTGTAAAGCCAAAATTCGTGCCTCCCTCGAACATATAAATGTTCACATGTCCCTCAGACAGGATTTCATCCAAATCTTTTACATGTTCCTCCAAATCTCCCGTTTGATGGCATTCCACGCCCCAGTTGTCAAACCAACCCACCCAGAATTCCATGCACATAAGGGGTTTATCGCCGATTTTCCCGCGCATAACCGCAAACTGTTCTTTTCCCTTAGAGCCGAAGTTTCCGGTCTGCAGGACACCGTCTATCTTTCCGCAGTCAAAAGAATCTCCCCACGGACCGTCTGAGGTTACAAGGGGAACCTCACATCCGCATTCTATCATGAGATTCTTCATGTATTCCAGGTACTCCCTGTCATCGCCGTAATAACCATATTCATTTTCCACCTGCATCATGATAACAGGACCGCCCTGGGTAAACTGCAGAGGTGCAATGACCTTAAAAAGCTCCTGGTAGTATTCCCTCACATGTTTCAGGTAAGGTTCATACATACAGCGCAGGCGCATACCGTCCTCTTTTAAAAGCCAATAGGGAAGTCCGCCGAACTCCCACTCCGCGCAGATATACGGAGATGGTCTTAAGATCACCATCAGTCCCAGTTCCTGGGCAGTCTTCACATAACGTGTAATATCTAAAATACCGCTGAATTCATACTGCCCTTTTTCCTTCTCATGCAAATTCCATGGGATATATGTCTCCACTGTATTACATCCCAAAGCTTTTAATTTTTCCAGTCTGTCCCTCCAATATTCAGGTATCACACGGAAATAATGCATTCCCCCGGAGATGATCTTCACCTTTCTGCCATCCAGATAAAAATCCTCCCTGATTTCGAATTTTTCCACTTTTACTCCTTTCTGAACCTCAATTGTTCATACGGCAAATGGGAATGCCAAATGCCGGGCACTCTTTGCTGTGCCAGTATTGGTATTCCCATACGTTTTTACTAAATTTTCCTAATTATGATTTTATCACTTTTCTCCTCTGAATGCATCAATATCTTTCTGAATTGACGCTTTTACATCGTCATATCCTGCTGCTTTCAGTTTTTCTCTCATTTCGTCAATGGCTTTATGCGGGTCATCATATTTTCCGTAACCAAGCTGAGGAAGATATTCAGATAATACATTGGCAATGGCTGCCTGCTGTGTTTCGATGGCATTTTTGTCAATGATCAGATTTTCAAATTCATAATCATATGCAATCTTGTCATAATTATCGATCATATCCTGGGTGCCTTCCCACCAACTGACATTCTGCAGTTCCAGATCGTCGTTACGTCCGCACCAGAAATTGGCATCCACTTTGTCAGTTGCCTCATCCCATCCTTCTGGATAATCCAGTTTGCCGTCCTCTGTCACAACGTAGTCTGTGCCTTCAACACCATAGTTGATATAACGGTAGCACTCTTCGTCATTGCGGAGTAAGTCATACACCATAAGAGCTCTTTCCGGATGTCTGGAATTGGCGCTGATAGCTGCTGCACCGTGAGTCTTGATGGGTTTAGCCACGTTGTTGTTCTCCTGTCCCCAGTAATACATCTTCACATCAGAACCCGGCTGTTTTACATCCATGTTGGGTTTTACCTGTGAATAGTAAGTCTGGCTGTGATGCTGGTCTGCCGCACAGGTACCTGCATACATTTCCACTCTTGTATCGCCGTCATAATTCAGGGCATCCTCACGCCATACGCCGATCTCATTCCATTCTTTCATGATATCCGCTGCTTCATAGATGGCGTCGTCTTCCATAAACGGAGAGGATACTGTGTAAGGATCTTCTTTGGATGTGAACCAGAACTCATAATTGCCCGCATTACATCCGATCAACTGACGGTAATTTGTGTTTGATAAAATATATGGCTCCAGAAGGCTTCCCAAATTATTCTTTCCTGCATCCCAGGGGATCACATCCGGCTTGTTCTCCTTCACATATTTAAAATATGTAGTCAGATCATCAAATTTTGTAATGGTTCCGTCCGCGATACCTGCTTCCTTTGCCCAGTCCCCGCGGTACATCATTCCGTGGTTTGTGTACTGGGTATATTTGTCCTCTGGAATGAACATGATCTCATCATTGAGTTTACAGATTTCCCAGTCGCTATCCGCATTGACCTGCTCATATGTTTTTGGAGCATAAGTCTTCAGCATATCTTCTGTCAGCGGCAGGAAAGCGCCTTTCTGGGCATTTTCCCATCCATACAGCCAGTCTGTGGCTGTGGTGATAATGTCAAGAGAGGCATCACCGCTCAAAAGCTGTGTATTATACTGGGTCTGCCAGTCTGCCCACTCCACATAGGTAAGCTCCAGCTCTGCATTCACTTTATCAGTCAGAACTTTGTTTAACTCTTTCAGCATTGCCTCGCATCTGCCGTTGGACGGTTTGTTTCCCAAAACCAGCATGTTGATCACTTCGTGGCTGGAAGTATCTATGGTTCCGTCTTCTTTTACCTTGGAACCGCCGTCACCGCCTTTGCTTCCGCAGCCCGCCAGGCTAGCTCCCATCAATACCGCCATGGTCAGGGCCAGAGTACGTTTTACTGTGATATTCTTTCTCATTTCAATCCTCCATGCATTATAATTTTTATTCATATAAATCCCTTACAGGGTAATTCATATCAGTCTGCAGATACAAAAAACACTTAACCTTTTACTGCTCCCACGGTGATACCGGAGATAAAATACTTCTGTACAAAAGGATACAAAAATACGATCGGTCCGGTTGCCACAACTGCTGTGGCCATCTTCAGTGTATTGGACGGCAGGTCCGCAACCGTCACAGCAGCACCCGCCATTGAGTTCTTAAGCGCAGCCGCCTGGTTTATGATGTTGTACAGATAATACTGCAGCGGCTTATAGTCCACCTCTGAGCCAAGATACAGAGATGAGAGGTACCATTCGTTCCAGTAGCCCAGAGCCAGAAACAGGCCAACCGTTGCCAGTGCCGGTTTCAGCATGGGCAGAATCAGGGAAATGAAAATCCTGAAGTCGCCGGCTCCGTCAATTTTACCGGACTCTGTGATCTCAAAGGGTACGGATTTTGCAAAGTTTTTCATCAGGATGATGAGCCATGGTGTCATCAGCAATTGGAAAAACACAGCAAAATAGGTTCCTTTGAGCTGCAGATATCTGGATACCCAGATGAAAGTGGGCGCCATACCTGCGGAAAACAATGTTGTAAAATAGATGAAAAAGGATATTAAGTTTCTGAAAGGAAAGTCCTTTCTCTGCAGTGCATAGCCTGTCATGGCAATGACGAACAGCCCTACAAGGGTTCCGCAGACCGTAAGAAGAATGGTAACCGCATAGGAACCAAGTATCATTTTAGGAAAACGGAACACCCAGGTATATGCATCCAGTGTGAATCCTTTCGGAAGCAGGCCGAATCCTTCCTTCATAATGACACTTTCCGTACTAAAGGAAGCCGATATAATGAGGATAAACGGCAGCAGACATATCAGCGCAAAGGCTGTGATCACCAGGTAAGAAATTATTTTTACAACCCAGGTACTGGCGTCCTTTTTTATCTTTGTATTAGTTTGATTCTGCACTTTACTCACCTCCTAGAATAATGCGTAATCCGGATCGATCCGTTTTACCAGCCAGTTGCTGAACATAACAAGGGCAAATCCAAAGATGGACTGATACAGCCCCACCGCAGATGATGTGGAAAAGTTATTCTGCGTAGTCATAGTCCTGTAAACAAAGGTCTCGATAATGTCGGTTGTCTGGAAGAGCTGGGAGTTATTGCCCACCATATTCCAGAAGAGGCCGAAGTTACCCTTCATGATACCGCCCAGAGCAAAGAGCAGAAGAATAATGAATGTCGGTTTCAGACTCGGAAGTATTATGTAACGGATCCTCTGCCAGCTGGTAGCCCCGTCCACTTCTGCTGCCTCCATCATACCGGAGTCAATGCCGCATATTGCCGCAAAGTAAACAACAGAACCGTAGCCTGTCTGCTGCCACATCTGACAGAAGATAATGATAAAGGGCCATATCCCCGCCATACTGTAAATCTTTAAAGGATCTCCGCCGGTTTCGCGCAGCAGTGTGTTCAGAGCACCTGTGTCATAATTCAGGATATTAAACGCTATGGCTCCAATGAGCACCACGGAAATGAAGTACGGCAGGAACATGATCGTCTGGGATACTTTTTTAAAGTATTTGTTGCGTACCTCATTCAGCATAACAGCAAGGGTGATCTGCACCACATTGCCCAAAACGATAAAGACTACATTATAAAGCAGTGTGTTTCTGGTCAGTTTCCACAGTTCACCGGATTGGATCAGAAACTCAAAGTTTTTCAGCCCCACAAAAGGACTGCCAAATATTCCGTCCCGGAAATTATAGTTTGTAAATGCTATGTACACACCCGGCAAAGGGCAGTAATTAAAGACTATAAAAAATACCACAGCAGGAAGGCACATCAGCAGCAATGTCCGGTTATCCTTCACCTTTTTCAGAAATGGCTTTTTTGTACCAGCCATGACTGCTGTTCCCGTTTTATTTTTCCTTGCTTTCACATCATTCTCCTCCTCTTTTTTGAAATCGGTTTCAACAAATCTCTGTGTTTACTGGCTTTTCTAGGTTGAACGCACGTGTAATTCCTCCTGTTCTTGTGGTCTTTTATTACAACTGCTCTTTATACGCAGATGTTTTCTTATGATTTTATATAAATTAACGTAACTGTTTTATATCCTCACAGTTATTGATTAAAAACTTCGCAGAATTCGGCTCTCCTCCTGCCCCTATTTTGAAACCCGTTTCAGAACAAATAGAATGAAACATTCTGATTTAGAGATTTCCTTCTGCTGTTGGTGTTTCTGATATCCTATATCTTTGCTGTAGACTCTCTAACCACCAGGCTGGGGGGTATGAGCTGCATTTTCGGCGGATTTTTCCCCTCAATTGCCAGAATAGCGGTCTCCACCAGAGCGCCTGCGAATTTGTCGTAATTGTATCCCACACTTGTCAGGCACGGGGTCTCAGACTCAGCAATGAACGTATCATCAAAGCTTAAAATAGAGATATCATCCGGTATTCCAAGTCCGTGGCGGCGGATAGACTGCATGATCCCCATTGCCATAAAATCATTGATCGCGATCACTGCGGTCGGAAGCGGCTGTCCGCTGTCGAAAATCCTGTCCATCACCTGAAGTCCGCACTCAATAGAATACTCCGGGGTCTCCACAATGTCATCGGCAGAGAACTCGATTCCATGTTTTCTGAGGCAGCTTCTGTAAGTAACCCGCTTTGTATAGGTGGAATTCACATCTCTTCGGCCTCCGATCAGGGCAATTTTCGTATGGCCGTATGCAATCAGATGCTCCACTGCGGTTTCTGCAGCCTTTTTCTGATCTATATTAACCTGATAGCAGTCACTGCCGTCCAGTTTGCCTGTGATCACCACGGGGATCGTATCTGTGATCTGGTTGATCTTCTCCACATACTCCTCGTCTGATACCATCTCATCCACTTTGCCGCCGATCATGATCAGGGCATCCACCCGCATCTCGATCATCTTCTGCAGGTTCTGCTCCTGAAGCTCCATATCATTCAGATAATTGCTGAGCATCAGGCTGTACCCTCTCTCATTGGCAGCCCTCTCACAGGCCACAGCAAGTGTTGCATAAAAAGGATTTCTGATATCCGGGATCAGGAACCCCACAAGCTTCGTCTGGGTGCTGCTCAGACTGCGCGCCATGGCATTCGGCCGGAAATCATACTTCTTGATAAGGGCTTCCACCTTTATACGTTTCTCTGTACTGACATTGGCATTGCCGGTCAATACTCTGGAAACGGTAGCCGGGGATACCCCTGCTTCCTTTGCGATATGATAAATACTTACTCTTTCTCTTCCCATCGTCTCACCTGTCTCACATTATAGTGCAGCATTTACTGCTGCATAAATACCAAAATAATCGTTAAGGCATATAATAATCCCAGTATATTATATGAAACCGCTTTCCACAAGACAATTTTTTCAGATTCCGATATGTCATATTCACCAATCGATTTATCTATATTATAAAGCCGGAATCGCAAAATGCACATGTAATTATTTTTCTATTTTGGTACTATTTTTAATTTTTAGTAAAATTTTTCTCATAAATTCGGCCGGTCTGCGCATTTACTGCGCTGACCGTATGAACTACAGGTTTTTCCTGTATTTACTGGGAGAGATTCCCGTATTTTTCTTGAAGACTTTTATAAAATAAAAATAATCATTATACCCCGTCAGCTCCGCGATGGATTCCACGGAAAGACTTTCGTCTGCCAACAGTTCCTTTGCCTTTTGTATTCTTTTTGATGTAATATATTCCGAGAAAGAAAGTCCCAGCTCTGCCTTTAACTGGCTGCTCAGATACCCCGTACTGATCCCATGGGCTTCAGCCAGGCCGGAAAGAGTGATATTTTCCGTGTACCTCTCCTGTATCTCCCTGATTATCCTCTTCATCATGGAGGAATTCATAGGCTCCTTGGCAGGGGCTTCCTCTTCTTCCCCCCGCTCTGTCCGAAATGCCCCAAGCAGCCGTTCCAGGACCTGATTGAGCTTTTCCTGCTCCACAGGTTTCAGCAGATAGTCAAAGGTCCCCATTCTGATGGCAGACTGCGCATACTCAAATTCCGCATACCCGCTGATGAAAATCACCTTCATCTCTATCCCCTTCTCTCTCAGCTTCTCCAAAAGCTGCAGACCATTCAGTCCGGGCATACGGATATCAGAGATCAAAATATCCGGCTTTTTCTCCAAGATCTCTTCCATGGCAGCCACCCCATTGTTCGCCTCACCGATCACCTGAAACGGCAGCCCTGACTTTTCTATCTGCTTTTTGAGTCCGATCACTACCCATGTTTCATCATCTGCCAGATAAATTCTGTACATTTTTCCTGCCCCTTTCCTCTACCTCATCCGGTATGATAATTGTGATTCTCGTTCCTTTTCCCTGTTTGCTCTCTATCCGAAACACCACGTCTTCCCCATAAAATAATTTCAGTCTCTGATAGATGTTGGCCACTCCGATGCCTTTTTGTCCCGTGGGCCTGCTGTCCAGGTTGTCCCGCATCCACACCAGCTTTGCCGGTTCGATCCCGCAGCCGTTGTCCTCCACCACAAATATCATGTGATTCTCATTCTGCATTTCTATGGAGACATTTACTTCCCCGTCCTCCAGTTTCTGCTCCAGACCGTGAAACACTGCATTTTCCACCAGAGGCTGCAGCATGAGCTTGATCACACGCTTTTCCCTCACCGAATCATCCATTTCAATGTTTACATCTATTTTTCCCATAAAACGGTAGTCTATGATCTTGGCGTACTCCCTGATATAGCTGACTTCCTCCTCAACACTGACAAGGTTTTCCCCTTTTACGGCAAAACGGAATACCTTTGAGAGTGCCATGGTGATCTCAGCAATATCCTCCACCTCATAGTACAGCGCCATAGAACAGATACATTCAAAGGTATTATACAGAAAATGGGGATTGATCTGGTTCTGGTATGCCAACACCTGAAGCTGCTTCTTGGCGATCTCCGCCTCATACATCTTCTTCTGGGAGTCCTGGATCTCCTGATTCATCTTCTGCTGTTTGTCCAGCATATGATTCAGACTGTGCACGACTGTGCCGATCTCATCTTCCCTCTCTATTTCCATCCTCTCACCGGGCTTATCCACGATTCCCTGGATAAAACGGTCCACCTGATGCATAGGACCTACAAACCGTTTATAACAGAACCACACCAGCAGGGCCAAAAGTGCCAGGGACACCGCATACGCCGTTGTCACGAATTTTTTGCTGCCGTCCCTGCTGGTGCTCATTTCGCTCTCCGGAATGCGGCTGACCACCTTCCAACTGTCCATGGGGACATTCCTCACCTTTACGTAATACTCATCTGAACTCCTCATCATACTGCTGTCCAGCTCCTCCAGCTCGTTATTTCCTCTGGAAGCGATGATCTGGTCATTTCCGTCCAACAGATACACCTGGGTATGTTCCGTAGCCTGGGAATCCTCCAGAATTCCGACCAGGTTGTCTGTGCGCATCATCATGACACACATGCCGATCTGAACACCGTACTGTCTGTTATTCAGATCGTAGACCGGAAAATACACCGGATAAAAAGGCACTCCCGCCTGATTCAGATAAAACAGATCTCCAAACTCCATATGCTTTTTCAAATTCCGGACAAAATCCGGGTTGTTTGCCGCTTTTCCCATTGCCGCGATCTGATTCAGGGATGTGTCGTACAGATAAATTCCGGCTATGTCGCTTTCCAGCAAAACCGTATTGGAAAATATCTCGGACAGGTCCTCAGAAGCCATAACTCTTGCCACAGGATCTATAGTAAAATAATCGTAGGTTGTAGGCGCATAGGCCATGGCTGTAGCCACATGATCTAAGGTGTCGTGAAAATCCTCCATCTTGCCCTCTACCTGCAGCAATATCTTATCATTCAGATCAATGGTCCGCTCCCGCAGTATCTTGCCGGAATAGCTGTCCGTCACAGCATAGGCTGCCAGTAAAAAGAACATGATCAGGGCCGTAAACGCAATAAGCTGAAGCCACAGACTGTCTTTTAATCTCTTCCTCATTGCTGTCCCCTCTCTCATTCTCCGTTTACCTTCTCTATTCTTCCGCCATATTCCCTGCAGTTTTTCTGATATATCTCATTTTTATAGGCATCCAGTTCCTCTATGCCCATATTTTTCAGGGTCTCTGTCATCTCGCTGTACCGGGCTGCTGCCTGCTCCCTGCTTTCAGCCAGAACAATACGGGGGATCTGCTCTCTCTCATACGCCTTTATGGCTGCGTCCAGATTTCCCTCTGTGCTCTCCGGCGGAATATCTTCTGCTGTGAGGGGAAGCAGGGACTCATCATAACTCACGGTTTTCTCATGACTGCCGTAAGCAGTGAATATTTCTTTTTCCGCTGCTGTACTGCTGCCCTTTTCCGGTTCCGGCAGCACGCTCCTCTCCCAGGAAAAATTGTCAAACATCCACCAGGCTCCCTGTCCCGTCTGCCCGTAATCCAGAGACGCTTTTTCCCCCTTTTCTGTCTGTACCACATATCCCCGGTCGTCAAGATGATAATCACTTCCCTCATATCCAAAGCTCCAGAACAACATCCCCTCATCGCTGCTCATATAATCCAGCCACACTGCCACTTGGGCGGGATTGCTGCAGTCCTTTGAGATAAAGGTTCCCAGCCAGCCTGTGGGGGCTCTCAGATTTTTCCCCTGTACCGGTGTCTCCCCGCCTGAGGAAAATATAGGACCTGAGGAGACCCATTTGGTGTAATCAATCCCGCTGTTTGCCACATTTCCTATAAAACAGAACACATTTCCTTTTGCCATGAGACTTTTAATCTTTGTATTTTCATAGGTGAGCTGTTCTGGATCGGTATAGCCTTTTCGTATGGCCTCATTCAGAAACAGAAGCGCATGTTCTGACTGGGGCTGCAGAAGAATATCCCGGTAATTTCCGTTTTCATCTACACGTTCAGCGCCAAAAGTATATTCCAGGAATTTTATTGTAGGGTCTATATACCCCTTTCCATCTACCAACAGGGGGATCACTGGCTCACCGCTGACATACAGACGCATATTTTTTATCTTTTCCCAGGCTGCCAGCACCTGTTCTTCTGTCTGCACATCCTCCACGGAGAGTCCTGCCTCTGCCAGAAGCTCTCTGTTCCATATGACTGCATTGTTGTCATTATAATTGGTCCAGTCCTGGTAAAACTGCGAACTGGGCTTCCATATCTTCCTGGAATCCTGGGAATTTATATGGGATGGATAAGCATACCATCCGCCGTCCCGCCTGATCAATTCCCTCTTAATATCCTCGGGAAAAGATTTCAGAAGATGAGACTCGGGGCAATACTGCTTCAGGAACTCTTCCAGATTCCAGACTTTTCCTGATGTGATAAGCTGGCTGATGGTGGTCTCATCCGTGAGAGAAATAATATCCGGCAGTTTGTCATTCAACAGCATCAGACTTAACTGGGCATCCGCATTCTGGGGCGGTACCATAATATCCAGCGCCAGTCCGGTCCTTTTCGTGATATCTCCGGTGATGGTTCCCTCCTCAGTCTCCCAGGAGGGCGGTTCCCAGAAATTCACATCGCAAAACAGGGAAGCCGTCGCATATGTATTTCCTTTTCCATCTTCCGTCTCTGTACTGTCCCCGCCTGCGCCGCACCCGGCAAGCTGCAGGACACCTGCCAGCATTACCATTAAAACTATCCCTCGTATCTTCATCTTTTCCTCCAGGTGATCTCACCAAATCATAACCGTTTGGACAGGCCGAACGGTTACATGAAATCTTCTTCTGTTATTTTATCATTACAGATACCATATTGACAATGCCTCTTACGTCACTGTTTCACTTTTCACAGGTATTCATATCTCTGTATTTTAAACTATTGAAAAGAGGATCTACCCTAAAAAGCCAAACTGTGCATTGTACGCAAAAAACGCCTATATCTGTAACAAAATACAGATATAAGCGTTCTTGACAGCGAAACGATCCATGACCGCACAGCAGATCAGATTTCAGCGGTAGCCTCTTTCAGCCACTCCCGCTCCTCCTGGCTGTCTAAAAGCGGAGCAATGGTTTCGTACACATGTCTGTGGTAAGCATTGAGCCATGCAAGCTCCTCTGCCCCCAGAAGTTCCGGCAGGATGGCTTCCCGCTCAAAAGGAACCAGCGTCACGACCTCGAATTCCATGAACTGACCGTAGGCATTCTTCTCTCCCTTTCGGCACAGGAGCAGATTTTCACAACGGATGCCATATCTGCCTTCCAGGTAAAGACCTGGTTCATCAGAGATCAGCACGCCCTCTTCCAGCGGGACATAGCCCCCCGGACGGATGGCACTGTTCCAGTTGATGTTCTGGGGTCCCTCGTGTACATTCAGCAGGAATCCCACACCGTGCCCTGTGCCGTGGTTGAAATCAAGCCCTCTCTCCCACAGCGGACCTCTTGCCAGACAGTCCAGATGGGCGCCTCCCATTCCATACATGAACTTTGCAGTGGCCAGACGGATATTTCCCTTGAGGACCAGGGTGAAATGCTCTTTTTGTTCCTGTGTCAGCTCACCGACTGCAATGGTTCTTGTGATATCTGTGGTCCCCTGCCAATACTGTCCGCCGGAATCAATGAGGAAGAATCCTTTCGGCTCCACATTCGCACATGCGTCTTCTGTGGGCGCATAGTGGCACATGGCAGCATTTGGCCCGTAGGCGCAAATGGTTCCAAAGCTCAGATCCAGGAAATCAGGATCCTGGGCACGGAACTGGAAGCTTTTTTGGGCTGCACTGTATTCCGTGATCTCCTCTTTTCCCACATTCTGTTTCAGCCAATAGATAAACCTGCACATAGCCTTTGCGTCTTTAATATGAGCTGCGCGCACATTCTCTCTCTCCACTTCATTTTTCATGGCTTTCATGGGTTTCGACGGATTAATACAATTCACAGTCTTAACACCGCCGGGAATATTTTCAAACAGTGCATAATTCACAACTGCCTCATCCAACAAAACGGTATCCTTGTCCGCAAACTTCTTCACATTTTCGTATACCTGATAGTAAGGAAGCATCGTGATCCCGGATTTCTCCAATTCGGCACGGATCTCCAAAGATACGGCCTCCTCCTGCACATAAAAGAACACATCCTTCTCTGTGAGTATCACATAGGAGAGGATAACCGGATTGCATTCGATATCATTGCCCCGGATATTCAAAAGCCATGCAATGTCATCCAGGCTGGACAGCAGATGGATATCCGCTCTGTTTTCTCTCATGATACTGCGCACATCTGCCAGTTTTTCCTCTCTGGACCTGCCCACATATTTCACATCCACAAGAAAGGCCTGTTCTCTTGACATCATGGGCCTGTCATTCCAGATTTTTCCACCCAGATCATCCTGGCACAGAAAACATCCCTGTTTCTTTTCCATCATATCTGCATAAGCCTTTCCCTGGCTGACGCTGATGGTTCTTCCGTCGCATCCCAGACAGCCGCCTTGTGGAAGATTTTCCTCCAGGAACTCATCTACTGTGGGAACACCTTCCTCCCTCATCTTCATAAGGGTCACACCGGTATCCTCCAGTTCCCTGCCTGCCTGGATAAAATACCGTCCGTCTGTCCAGAGATATGCATGGTCCCTAGTCACCACCAGAGTTCCGGCAGAACCGGTAAACCCTGACAGCCAGGCGCGCACCTTAAAATACGCTCCTACATACTCAGACTGGTGAAAATCCGCAGTGGGCACCAGATACATGTCCATGCCTGCTGCTGCCATCTCTTGCTGCAGCTTCTCAATCCTTACTCTGTTTGCATTCATTCTCCACGCTTCCTTTCTTTTTTCTGTAAACGCAGCTTTTCCTGCTATACAGTTACCTGTAAACAACGTTTCCGTTCCTCACAGTTTGTCTCTCAGATTCCTTTCATGGTAAGGGAGATCCTCTTCTTTTTCAAGTCCACACTGAGCACCTTCACATCCACAACGTCACCTACGCTGACCGCCTCAAGGGGGTGTTTGATAAAGCGCTCAGTCATCTCAGATATATGCACCAGACCGTCCTGATGCACACCGATATCCACAAATGCTCCAAAGTCAATGACATTTCTCACCGTTCCCTTGAGAACCATACCCTCTTTCAAATCCTTCATGTCCAGAACATCTGTGCGCAGAACCGGTTTCGGCATCTCCTCGCGGGGATCGCGACCCGGCTTGGTAAGCTCTTTTACAATGTCCCGCAGGGTCATCTCTCCCACACCCAGCTTCTCTGCCATCTTTTTATAGTCCTTCACATAATATACCGCATTGCCGCCAAAGATATCCGCAGGCTTCATTCCCATGCTGTCCAGGAATTTTTCTGCTGCCTCATAGCTCTCAGGATGGACACTGGTGGCATCCAGCGGATTCTTTCCGCCTGAGATGCGCAGGAAACCGGCACACTGCTCAAATGCCTTTGGTCCCAGCTTGGCTACCTTCAGAAGCTGCTTTCTGTCCTCAAAACGGCCGTTTTCCTCTCTGTAGGTCACGATGTTTTTTGCAATGGCTTTGCTGACACCTGACACATACTCCAGGAGAGATACAGAGGCTGTGTTCAGATCCACACCCACCTTGTTTACACAGTCCTCCACAACGCCTGAAAGGGCTTCACCCAGTTTCTTCTGGTTCATGTCATGCTGATATTGGCCTACACCGATGGATTTCGGGTCAATCTTTACCAACTCCGCCAGAGGGTCCTGAAGACGTCTGGCAATGGACGCAGCACTTCTCTGCCCCACATCGAAATTGGGGAATTCCTCTGTAGCCAGTTTGCTGGCAGAGTATACGGAAGCTCCGGCCTCGTTGGTGATGACATAGTGGACATTCTCCGGAATCTCTTTCAGCATCTCCACGATCACCTGCTCGGACTCTCTGGATGCCGTGCCGTTGCCCAGGGAGATCAGCGTAATATTGTATTTATGGATGAGTTTTTTCACGGTTTCTTTTGCAGCAGCGATCTTGGCCGGAGTTGTGGGCGCTGTTGGATAGACGACTACCGTATCCAGCACTTTTCCGGTAGGGTCTACAACTGCCAATTTACAGCCGGTACGGAAGGCCGGGTCCCATCCCAGAACCACCTGTCCCACAATGGGAGGCTGCATGAGAAGCTGTTCCAAATTCTTCTTAAATACCTTGATGGCCCCATCCTCCGCCTTCTCTGTCATGTCATTGCGAATCTCCCTCTCAATGGCAGGGCCTATCAGACGGCTGTAGCTGTCCTCCACCACAGCCTTTAAAACAGGGGTGGTATTGGGGTTGCCGCGGGTGATCACCTGCTTCTCCAGGTAGCGGATGATATCCTCTGTGGGGGCCTCGATCTTCACGGTAAGGATTTTTTCCTTTTCCCCGCGGTTCAGTGCCAGGACTCTGTGGCCGGCCACTTTTGCAACAGGCTCCTCGTACTCATAGTACATCTCATAGACAGACTGCTCTTTCGGGTTCTTAGCGGTAGAAACCACCCTTCCCTTTTTCACAGTCATATCACGGATCCGGATCCGGTAATCCGCCTCATCAGAAATGCTCTCAGCCACTATGTCTTTTGCCCCTGCAATGGCATCCGATACGGTTTTAACCTCTTTTTCCTCAGACAGAAACGCTTTCGCTTCCTCCTCCAGGGACTTGTCCGTCATCTGCAGCAGAATGATATTCGCCAAAGGCTCCAGGCCTTTTTCCTTTGCAATGGTAGCCCTGGTACGGCGTTTTGGGCGGTAAGGACGGTATAAATCCTCCACAACCACCAAGGTCTGTGCTGCCAGGATCTGCTTTTTCAGCTCCTCTGTAAGCTTGCCCTGCTCCTCAATACTGGCGAGCACCTGCGTCTTCTTATCTTCCAGGTTTCGCAGATAGTTCAGACGTTCGTACAGATTTCTCAGCACTTCGTCGTTCAGCGCACCGGTGGCCTCCTTGCGGTAACGGGAAATGAACGGTATGGTATTTCCCTCATCTATCAGCTTAACGGCAGCTTCTACCTGCCACTTCTCTACTTTCAGTTCTTCTGTCAATGCTAAAATGATATCCATGTGTTTCTCCTTTTTTCCTTCATTCAAGTTTGGCAGCTATTCAGTCAACGAAACAACCTGCCAAGCTTGTACTATAACACCTTATCAATAGGAAAGGGATTTGTCAAGAAAACAGCGTTTTGTTCCTCTGATACAGTTCCTGAAAACGCGCGAAACACTCCCGGTAAATTTTTATCCGCTCTTTATCCGGAACCGTCACCTCTGTTCCCGGATGGAGCAGCGCGCCGCACGCCTCCTCATAGGAGGAAAAGGAACCGCAGCCCACAGCGGCTGTCATGGCAGCGCCCACGCAGGCCTGTTCCGCTTCTCCGGCTGTATGGATCTCCGCCTCAAACACATCTGCCTGTATCTCCCTGAAAAGCTGTCCTCTGGCTCCGCCGCCGGACGCGATCACCTTGTCGAAACGGATTCCCATGCCGTTAAAGATTTCCAGTGATTCCTTCAGACCAAAGATCACACCCTCCATGGTGCTCCGTATGAGATGCTCCCGGCTGTGGTACAGGCTCATGCCGAAATAGATTCCCCTGGCCTTGGGGTCATTATAGGGACAGCGCTCTCCGCTCAGATAAGGAAGAAAGAGCAGTCCGTCGCTCCCCGCAGGGGCTGTCCCTGCAAGGTCTGTCATTTCCCCAAAGTCTGACATATGAAGCATATTGTCCCTGAGCCATTTCAGCGCCACCCCGCCAGTCAGAGAGGAACCCTGTATCTCCCACAGGCCGCTGCCTGTATGGCAGAATGTATTTGTCCTGAACTTTGTGTCGCAGACAGGTCTGTCCAGGGCACAGGCCACCTGGCTGGCAGTCCCTATGTTGCAGGAAAGTATGCCGGGTCTTATGATCCCGTTTCCGGCAAGCTGCATCATGGAATCGCCGCCGCCTAAAAATAAGGGCGTTCCCTCTGCAATCCCCGTTTCCCGGGAACAGGAGCTGCTGACACAGCCTGCCTGCTCATAAGATTCCCCGCAGAAGGGGAACATTTCCCGCTTCAGGCCCAGTTTGCCGATCAGCTCCCAGGCCCACTGCCTTTTTTCCACATCAAATATGCCTGTTGAGGAGGCATCCGTCACATCCGTGGCGATCTCACCGCACATGCGGAACCGGATATAATCCTTTGGCAGCATAACTTTCGCTGTCTCCCCGTACAGATTTGGCTCATGTTCCCGCATCCAGAGCAGGGAGGAAATGAGAAATCCTGTGCAGGGTGTATTCAAGGTTGTCTTCTTCCATTCTTCCTCAGAAACAGCATCCCATATATGATCTATGGCGTCCCGGGAGCGCTGGTCTGCCCAGATCACAGCGTCCCGCACCGGCCTTCCGTTCTTATCCACTGCCACCATACCGTGCATCTGGCCGGAAAAGCTGATCCCCCGGATGAGCTTCCCGGTCCCGGGATATTTTCCAAGCAGCGCTGTAATGCTTTGTCTTGTCTGCTGCCAGAGATATTCCATATCCTGTTCTGCCTCCCAGGGCGTATTTTTTTTGATGTCATATCCCGCTGACGCTGTGCCCACCACTGTGCCATCAGCACCGAGAAGCATCACTTTCACACTGGAAGTGCCCAAATCTATTCCACAGTAATATTCCATTTATAACCTCCGCTTTTTTATCCGATCAAATGAACCATACATAGAAAAGGGCGGCTGATCTATTCTGATCTCCCGCCCGGTCTGCACTCCAAGAGCCTGCATCCTTTTCTGATAAATGCCTCCAGCTCCTTCTGCAGTTCTTCTTCAAATTCTTCCCAAATATGGTTCAGACATGACAGGTTTACCACGTCCTCCTCCAATATGATGGACGGCAGGTATCCCATAGTCTCATAGAGCGCGGCTGCCACCTCAGCGCTTGCTCTGGTATTGCCCTTTTCAATCTCTCTGTAACGCTTCACGCTCACATCCAGCGCTTCTGCCATCTCAATCTGGGTCATCTCGTTTGCCATGCGTATCCTGTACCAGACTGTATTCTCCGAGGTATGGGGGAACGCCTGATACCTGAGAAGTTCAATCTCCCTGGTACAGCGCGCTGCGGCGCTTCCCTCCATCTGGGTGTTTCCCATTCCCTGCTGTATGGTCCAGACCATAAGCTGAAGCAGATCCGCCTTTTTCTCCCGGCGGCAGTCTTCCATTAATTCGTCCAGGACTGTGTGGAGACTTTTTGTACCTGAAAACAGGTAATCCACGTCGATTCCCTTCTTTTTCAGTTTATACAGTTCCTCACCGGAGATGATCTTCTTTCCGCTCTCCAATTTACTGTAGTGGCTCTGCGTAATTCCCATGACACTGCCCATGTTTTCCTGGCTCATGTTCTGCATTTTCCTGTACGCATTTAACCGATTTAACATTTTATCATAAGCCCTGCTCATGGTTCATCCATTCCTCACTTTATGTTTCACGTATTGGATAGTTCCATGTTCAATTGTAAATTGTTTTATGCCGCCCTTTTATATCCTATTTGTGACTAACCCTTATATTTTCCAGTCTTGCCCTATTTTCCTATCCGTGATAAAATGTAGTTTGACAAATGAGAAAAGCTGAACTGTTACGAAAAATGTAACGATACAATTGAAAATACATGAAATGAGGTTTGACTTTATGAATGATCCTTATGATGAAAATAACCAGCAGATGGGATATGGGCAGGAACCGCCCCTGGGACCGGTCATCTATCCGGAACCGCCGGCAGAGCATATCTATGAGGGCAGTCCCGGATTCGCTTCCGCCTCCCTTTCCATGGGAATCCTTTCCCTGGTATCCATGTGCTGTTTTCCGCCCCTGGCGCTTCTGTTTGGAGGGCTTGGCATTTTATTCGGCATAATATCAAAAGGAACCTATGCCCGCCCCGGCAATGCCAAAGCCGGCATCGCGCTCTCCTCTGCAGGTATCGCCATTGTGGCAGCTATTGTCCTCTTCTTCACCTCCACTATGCTTTCCACCAGTGAAGGGCGCACATTTATCAGCCAGTATCTGCATATACTGACACATCCTGAAGAGTATACAGAGGATGATATCTATAATTTCCTGCAGGATTATCTCTACCGGAATACCAACCCGGGAGGCAGCGATTCCAATGACGGGATCACATCCCCATACGGCGGAGAAGACGATTATAACTTTGATGATCCGGATCAGCCTGACGATGGAAGCCGGGATCGTTCTTATCCCGCACCTGAGGACGGCAATAATTTTATCTGATGAAAGATACACCCCAAAGGATACCCTGCCGTCTATGCAGCCGCAAATGCTGCGCCATAATAGATACATGAAAAAGCGTCTGACCGGAGCCTGCTCCCATGCCGGACGCTTTTACAGTATATAATTGTTCTGAGCCTTCCCCGTTACAGCAATATATCGATTCCCCATACCAGTTTTAAAAGATTCCGCACCACCCACTGAATCAGTATAATGGCAGCAGCTATATAGAGATACAGATCACGGTACCGCAGTCCTGCCGCCAGTTTTCCCTTTGACAGGTATTCTATTGTATGGGAGATCATGTACCAGACATAGACTGCAGCCGTGTATACCACAACGGGATGGTACAGAAAGGATTCCACGATCTTCCCTTTCAAGAGTGCCGCACATGCCCTGGTACCCCCGCAGCCCGGACAGTAATATCCTGTCAGTTCCCGGAAAATGCATGGCAGGGAAAAAATCTTACTCTGCACAGGAAGAACTTTTGTGATTCCCACGAGAAGGACTGCTGTTCCAAGCAGCATCCATCCCAGGATATAGAGACTTTTTTCTTCTTTTTTACTCATTCGCGGTTCCATATTACCCTCTTGTAACCTCGTTTAGTTATGTTATAATAGTCATGACAACGTGCCGGAACAGCCGGCCATTTCCTTAAATACGAAAGAATGGAGATTTATTTTATGAAAAGAAAATCCGCTGCTATAAAGCTTATCGCCCGTGAGAATCTCTCAGGCAGATATGGCACTCCTATGGCTGCACTGCTTCTGATGGTCCTGTGCAGTCTTCTGCCTTCCATGCTGATCGTGAACACCATGAGCACTGCCACGGTTCTGGGTATTGTGACCACACAGCTTCTGAACTACATGGTCTCCCTGCTTGTTGCCGTTGTAGGCGCCGGCTATGCCAAGCTGATGCTCAATATCAGCCGTCAGGAACCGTTTGCGGTAAAGGATCTGTTCTTTGCCTTCTCTCATCATCCTGACCGTTTTATCATTGTGCATCTGATCCTGCTTGTCATACAGTTTATCTTTGCACTGCCCTTTGATCTTCCGAATTATCTGAATAAGGATATGTCTGACAATGCAGTCCTGCTCCTCATGCTTTTCGGCAGTCTGGCAAATATGGTTGTAAACATGATACTTGGTCTGTTCTTCGGCCTTGCGGATTACCTTCTCCTTGACAACACAGAGATGAGCGCCATGGAAGCAATGAGAGAAAGCCTGCGGCTTATGAAGGGAAATAAAGGACGTCTTCTCTGTATGGACTTAAGCTTTATCCCTCTCATGCTGCTGTGTGTGCTTTCCTGCTATGTGGGATTCCTGTGGCTGACACCGTATATGAGAGCCGCCGAAACCATATTTTACATGGATGTTACCGGCGAACTGGACGCTCCCAAACCGGAGCCTGCGCCTCAGCCCAATGACGGTTACAGTAATCCTTTCGGTACTTATTAAGATCATAATTCTTCGGACAGTAACTATCATACATCCTATTTCAGGATATAGCAATAATTGTTAGGTTTTATCTCTGAAAAATCAAATAATAAAACGGGCAGCAGAAAGTTTACTGTGCAAACTTTCTGCTGCCGTACATAAAAACTCGTGACTGTATAATATACTTACAGCTATAAACAAATTCTATGCAAATCGCCTTTGGCAATGGTTTTTTTCCTGGCCGCTAAACGCTTTCTTACGGGCAGCGCAGTAAATGTGCAGACCTGCTGAATCGTCACAAAAACCACTTGTCTATAACGGTTCTGTGTGAAATCCTATCTGCTTTAAATTCCTCTTTACCGCATCAGCCTTTGACCTGCCCCGGATCTTTATATACACTGTTTTCACCTCTGCTGTCTGTCCTGACAACTCCAGAAATTTCTTTCCGTTTTCATATGGTATATAAACTCTGTTTTCCCCATTTTTCAGAACTGCGGCAAAAATACCCGTCTCTCTGTAAACTGCAGGCTTATGCCCCCGCACCTTTTCATCTGCGGATATCTCCGGCTCCTGCATCTCCCCTGCTGCCGAATAAATCACTGCAGTCATTCCCAGTATGCGTTCTTTCAATTCCTCTTTTTTACTCTTTGTGATCTCGTATTGATTTTTGTCGGTGAGTCCATCCAGTGTTTGAGGTATGATGAAAAGTACAGTTTTACTGCCTGTCTCCAGTTCCGAAAGACAGCTTTCTATCTTAATGGGAAAAACTGCTGTATCCACTGCTCTCAGAGATATCTCCATTTCATACTCCTCCAATTCCATATGTACAGGAATATCCAAAACCGCAGAAACAGCCTCCACACCATTTTGTTCCCATAATTCTTCCAGGAAGGTATCCGGTATCTCCTTCTCCCCTCCGGATACAAGATATTCAAAAACCTGTCTGTCTTCTATATAAACTCTCCCCATTTTGATTACAGACCATATCAACAATAACAGAACAACTGCTGCAAATACTTTTAACTTTAAGACACTCCTGTGAGTTTTTCTGTTTTCCAAAGTGCCCTCTCTTTCTGTTTGCCAATACATTCTAATATGGTTTTTTGAGACTTCGGATCCTCAGGCTCTGGACAACAAAGCCCCCTGTAAGGCCAAGTCCAAGCAGTACCAGAACTGACACCCACCATTGGTTTGTCTCCTCTTCCTTTTTATCTGCTTTTAAACTCAATATTTGGGGTTCCAGTATCTCTGTCTCATACGCAACACTGTGGCTGTATGTCTGCCCATAAATATCCTCGTACTCCAGAACCAATGCGCCGTCAGTTTTCCCGTACTTTTCCTCATCTGTTCCGGTCATGTCCTCATGGATGGACTCCATATTTATTGCTCCTGCATAGAGAGACAGACTTCCCTGCAGGCTCTGCCCGGCCTCTAATGTTCCTGCATAAAACGTCTGTACCGAGAAAATCCCCTTTCCCTGTGAAGAAACCTTAACATTATATACAGCGGATTTCCCAAGATTTAAGATCTGAAGATTCGAGGAAATGGTGTCCGTGGAGTACACTTTAGCCGGAATGCTGTAATTTACCAGAGAAACCTGTGCGGGCTGGCGTATGCGGAAAGTGTATGTCTCTGTCCCTGTATAAGCCGTTCCCTTTTCATCCTCGTATTCAAATGTGATTTTCACCGGTACATTACCCTCTTTTGCGTTATCCTGTATCTGAAGTTCTTCCCTCCAGGTGATGGCACTGCCTGGTTTCACCGTCTCATAGTATTCTGAGGTGCGGCCAAATACAAGATTATTTCCTTCCCCCTCCTCTGCGATAGTCAACTTCACATTGCAGGCAGTAAATTCTCTGCTCTTATTGCGGAAAATCAGCTCTGCCTCACGGCTGCTGCCGGCATCTAATATATATCCGTCCAGACTGCATTGTTCCAAAATGAATTTTGGCTGGTGCATGACTTCTTCCTCTTCATCGCTCCGGCCTCCGCTGCCGTCTCCTTCTGCTCCCTGCCCTCCTTCCATCGGCAGGTTATCCCCAGTGCCTTCTATTTTCTCCCCGGAATCTATTTCTCCATTGCCATCCGCAGCCTCCCCATTACCTGCCACGCTGACAAATACCACATTTTCCAGCAATACCTTCCTGCCGTTCTTATCCATTGCTTCTGCTTTTACCTTGATTGGATATTGTCCGCCCTTTCGGGTCTCCTGTAGCGGTATTTCTACGGTATAGAGATAGATTTCTATATCTTCTCCGTCGAAAGTGAATGTCCGGGGTTTTACATCTCTTTGATAATTCTTTATTTGAAACGGTACATCCTTAGCCCTGCCAAAATCAAGTCCCACTGTGAGAAAATTGTTTTTCAGCTCACCATCTACAGTAAACGGCACGACAATTTTTACCTTATTCTCTTTTTCTTCGGGAACATACCCCTCCGCGTAGGAGTTTTTCATCCCTTCAAAAACATGACTGTTGTCAATCCCAATATAAACAACTTCCTCCGGCTTTCCCGTTTCTTTCCCCGCATCTTTATCTTCTGCGTCCTTTTCTTCGGTTCCTTTTTCTTCTGTTTTCGTTTCTTCTGCTTTCTTTTCTTCCGCCTTCTCTTCTTCTGCTTTCTTATCCTCTGCTTCTTTTTCTGTGGTCCTCTCCTCTTTCTGTCTTATTATTTCTCCCTTTTCCTCTTTTGCCTGCTCTCCTGCAAATGCTGTCATGCTCCCAGTCAGAGCCATATACACTGCCAGGATCATGGCAGATATTCTCAGCAGTTTCCTCCTCATGTCATCCGCTCCTTTTCCTGCCTCGTCTCCCCTGTCATAGGTCTAAGGATTCCCGCATCTATTTCATACACCTCATCACATAATAAATTGATATCCCCGCTGTTATGGCTTGCCAGTAAAATAGTTTTTCCTCTCCTCTTCAGATCCAGGAGTATAGACCTTATGTCAACCACTCCGCGTTTGTCAAGTCCGTTAAACGGCTCGTCTAGTATTAAAAAATCAGGGTCTTCCATGATAGCCTGGGCAATTCCAAGCCTCTGCCGCATTCCAAGAGAATATTTTGCCACAGGCTTTTTCAGATCCGGGTCAAGTCCCACCCGCTGCAATACCCGGCGTATCTCCCCGGCAGAAATCTTCCGGTTCAGATCCGCAAGAATTTCCAGATTCTTTTTCCCTGTATATTCTGTCAGAAATCCCGGTGTCTCAATGATCAGTCCCAGACTTTCAGGAAAATCCGTGTCTTTGCCAATATATTTTTCTCCCACACAGATACTGCCGGATGTAACGGGAAGGAAACCACAGATGCACTTCATAAGTACCGTTTTTCCCGAGCCGTTATTTCCCACGATACCATATACCTTTCCTCTGCTCATGGCCATGGTTGTCTCTTTCAGCACAACCTCACTTCCGAATTTTTTCGTCACCCTGTCCACTCTCACATAGTCAGATTTCTCTGCATCTGTCATATAACACCCCTCCATATAAAAACATCAAAAACGCAAGCAGCAGAAACAAAAACATCCACAGCCCTGTGCTGTCTTCTCCCCAATCACCTGCTGCTTTGATCCACGACTGCGGGTCTATGACGTAAACGTCCTGCAGATACCGTTCATGCAGTATGATCATAAGGTAATATCCCACAAAAGGTATCCCATATGCCATATACACAGAATTTGACAAAAGAGCCATTATACCGCTTATATCTGCCAATATGGCTGCTACAAAAAGGACCCTTGCCGCGGTTTGAAAAAGAGGTATCATAAGCTCCCAGTTCCACTCTGCTGTCAGCTCACGGGGGTAAAAAACAGCAAAATTAAACAGCAGGGTAACAACGATGGCCATGCCCCATACAAAACAACCGCTGAAAGTAGTCGTGAGCAGCCTGTCCGCTATAAATTCCTTTTTTCCCTTCCGCATCACATAGAACTTGAGAAAACCGGAGGTCTTTTCTCCAATCCATACATCCCCGTAAGGCAGCACCGCAACAACAGGAACAAGGAAGATCACTGTTTTGGAGGACAAAGCCTCTGTCACCATATTGTACCAGCTCCCTCCCGGAAAAGGATTTTCAAAATCAGGAAACTTTGTCCCTGCTGCCAGTCCTATGACACCCAGCAGTACAGCTACCCAGGTTGTCCTCCGCCCCAACATACGTTTACTGTCCATATTCAATACCCCATGAAAGTAAAATTGTAACGCTTCAATGCCCGGCAGGAGAAAATGCTCAAGGCTGCCAGCAGAACAAGAAAAAGAACTGCTGATTGAAAGATTGTAGGCAGCTTGTCATATCCAAAGCTGTGGCCCGGATAAGACGCGTGGTTTAGGGGACTGATCCAACCTGTCAGCACATTTACCCGGTAACGTTCCTGTTTCCCCAGATCAAATATCCTGACAATAGTATCCGGTTCCAACAAAAATCCATACAAACTGTAGAATACCCCTGCAAATATGCCCTGCGTCCTCCCGAATTTCAGATTCACTGTAAGCATGAGAAAGCAGAGTGTCCAGGAATAAAGCAGCATCAGAACCAGTGTCTGCAGCATACATTCATAGGGTGTAATGCTTTCCATTGCCTTTACGCTGGCAGGAATTCCCATAGAATTTCCAAGGTCAGAATAGGCCAAGCGTACTGCTGTTTCACTCCATAGATTTCCGGGAAACGTATATTTCTGGCATAAAATAATGGTCACAAGCATAATAAAAGCTGCATAGAACACAGTTCCCAGCCCAATATAAAAAAACTGCGCTGCCATCCACTGTATCCTTTTCATTCTTGATAAATAATAAGGAGTAGCAGGTCCTGCTTTTGGTACGTCAGAAAACATTAGGATCAGAAGGAGTGACGCCAGCAGAATATTGGTTCCATCTCCAAATGTCCAGATAAAGGGTTCCGCAGCCTGCATGGATGTATCAAAATGCTGTGCCACCCGGAGTACCCTTTCACTCAATAAAAAGCACAGGACAACTGCAAGCAGAAAGGTGAGTATGATTCTGGGATTCCTGTAAAAGCCCAGGAAATTAAACCTCACCACTGTCCCTATTTTTTTCAGGCCGTGCATCAGTAACCAAGCCCCCGGTCTATGATCGTACCGTCAATGGCATTGATGGTGAACAGACTGTCATTCGGAATGGAAGACTTATCATGAGTTTCCGCCTCATCATTCAGGGTCATTTCAGAGTTCCCGAAAAAGTCCCATACCGGAACCAACAGTCCGCTGCGGTTGTCCTGGGCAGGGTTATATATTCTGGCGTAACCCAGTGTGATCCTGTCTATGTTTACCTGATAATCTTTCAGATATTCATTGTCCATTTGGTTAGATACCTTATACTGCATCATCTCTGTATAAATCTGTTTGATCTCTTCAAAGTCCAGAAGCTTCACATTCTCCACCTGGGTCTTTCCCATTTCATAAGGACTGGTATAAAATAATTCTTCCAGACCATCCTTTGAAACTACGATTTTCAGGGTCTCATAGGTCCACGGTTCTATGGTACTTTCCATATCTTCCAGCCCTCCGCCTGACGATATTGTATATGTTATGGGCGTGTTTCCTATTTGCCTTGTATAGTAAAACATATAGCCTGTATTGGAAACCCGTATTTCTTCTGTTTCCATATCCTGATACATATATACCGCATAATCCCATGAACCGATTTCCATATCTTCCACCCCAATAGCCGATACCTTTTCATCTGCTAACTTCTTTGCGTCTTCATATGAGATCCCCACAGAAGATTTCATTTCATCCTCTGAGGCGATCTGGGATGTGATATTGTTCCGGGCAAACTGGTATTCTTCCCAGTTGGCTCCCTGTTGTGCTGCCTCCCTTTCCCCATAATGGCTGACTCTTACCCTGATAGAATCGCCGGCTCCCTCAGAAACTCTGTATAGATAAGGTTCCTGAGCTTCCACTACCCCGTCAAAGGCTTCCATTCCGCTTTCATCCGCTGACAAAAGAGGTTCTGTTTCCGTCTTCTCCGCAGTATCCGGCGCATCTGCATAGGCAGATTCATATTGCTCCAGCATATTCTGGAGGTTTTCTTTTGAATTATTTTCCCCACCGCCTGACTCTGCAGGGTTCTGGGCCATCAATGCTTTTATTTCACTGATCTTCTTCTGGCATTCTTCTTTTGTCATAACAAAATAAGAATCTGAACTATACATTTTTTCTTCCGGAAAAAGGCCCTGCGTAATCTTGTCCATAAACTCCTGGGTAAGCGGTACAGCGCTCACCTCTATTGCGGAAAAGCTCTGTGCATCCGGCAGTTCTATGACAGCATCTGTGGTCAACGTAACTTTTCCGTCTTCCAAGACAACTTTATCCTGAAAGGTTTCCGGTATTCCCAGTTTTTCCCGTAATCCCTGCTGTTTCTCCGAAGAATCTTCCCGGGACTTGTCTTCCTCATAATTTTCTATGGCTTCCTTCCCTTTTGGCTTCACGATCACAGAGTCCGGGGTTTCCTGGCATCCTCCCAGCAAAACAGCTCCTGACAGCAGCGCTGCCAGTATGCCGGCATTTTTTCTCTTCATGATATCCCTCCCGCTTTCTTTTTACTAACTCTATATTAACGTACGGCATGTAAAAAAACCGCACCGGCTTGTAACCAAATTGTAAACATATAATGGTGCGGCTGCCTCCCAGCTTCCGCACCATCTTTTTTCATCCATTATCTTCTTCCCAAAACAGGCTTACTTTCGTTCCTTTTCCGTACCTGCTCTCAATGACAAGCCTGGCCTTATGAAGTTCTGCTATCTTTTTGCACAGGGAAAGCCCCAGGCCGGAGCCGCCTGACGCTCTGGCTCTTGACTTGTCCACCATATAAAAAGCCTCTTCTATTTTACTGATTTCTTCTTCCGGTATCCCGATTCCTTCATCCTTTACAGAAATGCCCATTTCCCAGGCCTCTATCTCTATGCGTCCACCCTCCCGTGACGCCTTGCAGGCATTATCCAACAGGTTCATAAGCAGGCTTGTGATCAAGTCCTCATCCATCACATGACACAAATCCTCATCAGACAGGGTTATGACAAGTGACAGTCCCTTTTCCTTCAGACGAAACGTCATGAGATTGTCCACTGTTTCCAGCATTGTTTTTATATGTACTGTTTTCTTTTCTATGGTCTTCTCCCCGTCTTTATACAGACCTGTCAGTTCCAACATTTTAGCAGAAAGCCTTGAGAGCCTTCTGGATTCACTGCCGATATACAAGAGAGCCTTTTCCTTTTCTTCTTGGGACAGCCTCATTTTCAAAAGTATATCCGAATAGCCGATAATTGCGGTCATGGGGGTTTTCAGTTCATGGGCAAGACTTCCCATGAGCTGAAGCTGGCGTTCATTGGTATCTGCAAGTTCCTTTATATGCTCCTCTACCTTACCTGCCATTCGATTAAAATTCTCACTGATCTCCCCTATTTCATCCCGCCTCTTCACCTGTATCCGTGATCCGTAGTTTCCCCCGGCAATTTCGTCTGCGGATTCTTTCAGGTTATAGATCGGTTTCATGACCAGTCTGATGACAAATACCAGAATAACCGCAATAAGACCGGTCAGCAAAAACGCTGCCACCAATCCGTTAAAAAACATTTTCCTGCTGTTATTATAAACATCTGTCACGTCCTTGTAATGCCAGATATCGTAATCCTCCCCCAACGCAAGACTCAATTCCCGGCCCATGATCAAAAGATATTTTCCATCCAGACTGATCTCAGTAAAAGTGTCTCTGCTCTCTGCACCTGTATCTTCATACTCATACGGTGTCAGATTAAAAATCTCCTGTCCATCCTGATAGACCGCATATTCCATCCCCAGATAATACTTACTGCCATCCTTCATGATACGCTGTTTCATATCTCCGGATGTGGACAAAACGTCAAAGGACCCTTCTACATACTGTCTCAGAGATTTTACTTTATTCTCAAAAATAGAATACTCGTATTTGGAGATGCGTTCCAGTTGATCCTTTTGGGACAAATGCAGCATAAACAGGGAAAAACTCTGAGACAGAATAAGCATAGCAGCCACGCAGACCAGACAGATTTTTGTTCTCAGCTTCATTTCTCTGCCTCCAGGCGGTAACCGATCCGCGGCACCGTCCTGATCATTTCCTGCCACCCTAATTTTTTGCGGATCCTTGCAACGTGTACATCCACAGTCCTTGTCTCCCCTTCAAATTGGATCCCCCAAAGCTCATTCAGTATCTGCTCCCTGGTGAGCGCAATATTCTTATTTTTTATAAACAGCATAAGGCAGTCAAATTCCATGGGTTTTAAAATGAGTTCTTCTTCCCCCTTCATTACCTTACGCTCTTTTACATAGACAGTCACATCCCCGATCCGGATCACATCATCATTTTTTTGATGCCGTTCCAAGACTTTTTCAATTCTTACCAATAGCTCTAAAATTTCAAAAGGTTTAACGATATAATCTTCTGCCCCATCCTTCAATCCTTTTACCTTGCTGCCCACCTCCCCTTTTGCGGTGAGAAAAATAACCGGGATCCCCTTTTTACTGCAGTGGGGAAGAAGTTCAAACCCGTTTTTTCCAGGGATCATAATATCCAGCAATGCCAGGTCACAATTCCTGTTCTCTGTGCTGTCTATAAATTGCTCTGCCTGACTGCCGTCATAAAACCGGTAAACTTCATAACCTGCGGTTTCCAGGCTTATTGTGATCAGATCATTGATGGCAGCCTCATCCTCAACTACCAGTATTTTTGATTTCATGGCGTATCCTCCGTTTTAGGTTACAGTGGTTTTATCAGGGATCGTTGTTTTTACCATTGTAGCCTAATACGGTAGATATTTCAATTTTTTAAACGGTAAATTTGCCTGAAACCTTCTTACCCCATTATCCTCTTATATCTCGGACATGTTTATTTTGTGGTGGAACGTAGTTCCAGATTCTCTTTCGTTTTTAACTATCTCATTACTTCCCATAATTTTATGATCTGTAAATTTTTTCATACAATTCCTGCATCTTTTCTTTTTTCTTCTCATACTCCCTGTATCTGTCCAATCTGGGCCTGAACTCTTCTATCTTATCTGTTCCTCTTATGGCATGATAAGCCTCTTCCACAGAAGAATATACTCCCATTTCCGTTAGAGCCGTCATCAACGCCCCAAGAGCTGTGGACTCACTATCCTCCATGTGATACAACGTAATGCCATATATATCAGCCTGCATTTGATTCATGACCCTGCTGTTCGTCATCCCCCCGCTGATATATGCTCTTTTTATGGAACAATATTTTTCAAATTCCTGCAGATTGTTTGCGATTTCCAGAAAAATACCCTCGACCAATGACTGCAGGATCTCAGGGCGGGTATGCTTTAATGCGATTCCTTCAAATACTGCCTTGGAGTCAGGATTCCAATCAGGAGTGCTTCTTCCCTGGAAATACGGCAGCATGAGGATTTCCCCTACCCTTTCCATGCTGCTCATTTCCAGCTCATGATTGATTCTGGTATAATCAATCTGACCGTCCGTCCAGTCATAAAAAGTCCGGCAGAACCAATCAAAAGCAGAGCAGCAGGTCAGTACATTGGCTTCTATGATGTATTTATCTTTCACAGCCGCACAGTTGCAGATAATATTTTCTGACATTTGTTCCGGTACTTGCTCCAGTGTTGTGACTAAAAAACCGCCTGTGCCGGTAACCACGGACACTGTTCCAATATCAAAAGCACCTTGCCCCACAGCCGCACACTGCTGGTCGCCGCCCGCACTGATAACCGGAATGCCTTTGGTGATTCCGCTTTTTGCTGAAAATGCTTCTGTCACCCATCCCACTATACTTCCCGGCTGTAGAAGTCTGCATAGCTGTTCCTCTTTTACCCCGAATATCTCCAACAGCTCTGAATCCCACTCTTTCTCTTTAAGATTCATGAGACCGGTGCGGCTTCCGTATGTGTAATCCGTGAAAAATCTTCCTGTCATTTTATACATTATATATTCAGGAATATTTAAAAATTTATAAACCTTCCTATTAACATCAGGACAGTTCTCTTTTATCCAGGTCATTCGACTTCCTGAAAAGACAGTGTTTACTTTTGCTCCGCTTTTTTCAGTGATGATCCTATTATATTTTTCAAGCCTGCTGCAGATCTGGCTGTTTCTCGTGTCCTGCCACATAATAGTATCCATAAGCGGATTCCCATTTATGTCAACCGGAATCACAGAGGAGCGTTGAGCAGTTACTGCAACTGCATCTATTACCTTGTTTTTTCGCTCCGCCATATCTTTTATTTTTCTGCAGATTTCTTCCGCATACTTTTCCCATTGTCCGCTGGACTGTTCCACCCAGCCGCATGCCCTTTTAACCGGTTCATACTTCAATTGTACGAAAGCCAGATTTTGCCCTGCTTCGTCATAAAGGATTCCCCTTATACTGGAGGTACCAATGTCAATAATCAGTATATTCATCTCTGTCTCCTTTGCACAGCAGAAACAATAATTCCGGGGCTTTGTATGCCCCGGAACCACAGTTTTTCTTCCTATTCAGTAAAATATGCTCTTGTTATATCCATCTGCGTCCACATGCGTGTCACATCGTGCAGTTTTGAACTCATAATAGTATAAACACCACTGTTTTGTATTGGGCACCACCATAGATATTCATTAAAATATTTTTCTTCCAGTTCTGCTGTCATAGTCTTAATTTGAGATTCATCAGTGGACTGCATCAGACTGGACCCCAGTTCGTACGCTTCCTGGTAGCCTTCAGCCGGAAGGACACCTGCATGCATACTGTCATCTACATATCCATCTGAGAACCAAGCGCCTATAGTCGTTGCGTACGGTACCTCAGGTGATGTGACTGAGATATCCCAGCTCCCGTCTGTAGCATTTTGCAGTGATTTGAAGGTTGCCGGCTCATAGACATTCAGCTCAACATCCACATTGATCTCCTTCAGTTGGTTTGCCAGTATTTCTGCGATTTTCTGATAATATCCGCTGGCATTATGTGTGATCAATGTCAAAGTCACACCGTCTTCCAGCCCTGCTTCTTTCATCAGTTCTTTCGCCTTATCCAGATTCGTCTTATAAGGCCAGGAATCTTTGTCATAAACGGTCAGATCCTGATAGCTGATCCCGTGCATACTATAGCAGAGGGATCCCCATCCGTTAAAGGTTCCGTCAGAAATCTCTTCTCTGTTCATAGCATACATAATCGCTTGACGAAGCTGAAGGGGTTGCAGTTTTTCAGATGCCATATCGAAATAAATACTGTATGTCTGTACACTGGGTACATATAAGGTACTGAACTGATCCCCATATGTACCATCCTCCACACTTGTATAATCAGTAAAATCCGGGCTTGTGATCATATCAACACCGCCGGACTGCAATTCCATCATTGCCACGGATGGCTCTGCAAAGAATCTGCATATCACCTGATCAATAATAGGCTTGTCCCCATAGTAATCATCAAACACTGACAATGTGACAGAGTCACCTGACACCCACTGGTCAATTTTATACGGGCCGCAGCTTACAAATCCTTCCGTAAAGAAGACTCCTTCACTGCTGCTTCCCTCACACGCCTCCTTGCTGTATATGGGCCGTGTAGCTATCCTGTTCAGCAGCACGGTTCCCGATGAAAGGAGTTTAAAGTATACCGTGTAGTCATCCAAAGCCTTTGTATTCTCAAAATCTACCGAGGCATATTCTTTTGATGTCTGATATTTTTCCAGGCAGAAGATCACATCGTCGGCGTTCAGCTCTGTTCCGTCATGCATCTTAATGCCCTCCCTTAAGTGGAAGGTAATACCGAGATTGTCCTCATCCCATTCATAAGACTCCGTAATAGAACCATCCGTAACCAGCTCCGCAATACCATCATGATTCTCATCCACCTGTTTTAACAGGGTTGTCCCTATCATGGAGAGAAGCTGATATGCGGAATCTGTCATACCGCCGTTCATAAAATCAAGTGTTGTAATAGAGTTCCCCATTCCGATCGTCAGCGTATCTTTTGCAGTTGTTCCTCCCCCGGAATTCTCCTCTGTTTTGTCTTCTGACTGCTTCCCGGTTTGTTCCGAAGACGGATCTGCTGTTTTTTTCTCAGCTCCCGAATCCCCGCATCCGATCATTCCCGCTGCCAGACATGCCGTCAGTGCCACTGCCCAAAACCTTCTTCCTTTCATTTCTTTTCCTCCTCTACATTATCTAATTAGTGAATTTTATTAATCTCATGAACAAAATGACAGCTTACCTCGTGTTTATCCCCGATCATTTCCACTTTGGGATTTTCTTTAAAACAAATATCCTCTGCATAGGGACATCTGGATGCAAACCGGCATCCCGGCCTTGGATTTATAGGTGATGTCAATTCTCCCTTCAGCTTTATCCTTCTGCGTTCATGTCGAACGTCCGGTACCGGAACGGCTGCCAGCAGAGCTTTTGTATAAGGATGAAGTGGATTTTCAAAAAGTTCCTCAGATTCTGCCTTCTCCACCATCTGTCCCAGATACATAACCATAATATGATTCGATATGTATTTCACCACAGACAAATCATGGGTGATAAATACATAAGTCAACTGAGATGCCTCCTGGATATCCTGCATTAAATTTAGAATCTGTGCCTGGATCGATACGTCTAAAGCTGAAACTGGCTCATCACATACAATAAACTTTGGATTCAGGACCAAAGCCCTGGCAATTCCAATTCTCTGCCTCCGCCCGCCGTCCAGCTCATGAGGATACGTATTTACCAGACGCCTAGCCAGTCCTACCGTGTCCATGATTTCATATACCCTTTCCTCCATTGCCTTTTTGCTGTATCCCCCGGCAATTTTCATAGGTTCCTCGATGGTCTGGTAAATTGTCATCCTTGGATTTAAAGACGCATACGGGTCCTGAAAAATAAGCTGCATCTCTTTCCTCAGCTCACTTAACTTTTGCCGGCTGACTTTTGTCACGTCTTCACCTTTGTACAGAATTCTGCCGCCTGTGTTGTCCAACAGATGAAGCAGTACACGTCCCAGTGTAGATTTTCCGCATCCTGATTCCCCCACGACACCTAGTGTCTCACCTTTTTCTATGGAAAAGCTCACATCATCCACAGCATGCAGCACACCTGATTTCACGTCAAAATATTTTTTTAAATGCTGTACTTCCAGTAGTGTACTCATGCGTTCACCTCCCCATCTGCGCAGTATAAATTATGGAAACATCTTACCCAATGCCCGTCTTCAATCTCCATAAGTCCTGGAGCCTGCTGCACACATTTCTCTTTACAATGTCTGCACCTTTCACCGAATTTGCAGCCTTCTGCCAGATTAGACGGGTCCGGCATCAGCCCCTCGATAGGCTTCAGCCTTCTGCTTTTACTTTTCAGGCTTGGAAGGGAATCAATAAGGCCTCTCGTATAAGGATGGGCCGTATGTTCAAAAATCTGCCATGCAGTACCCAATTCCACTATCTCTCCGGCATACATAATAGCAACGCGATTACACATCTCAGCTACCACTCCCAGATCATGAGTGATCAATAGAACCGAGGTATTCATCTTCTCCTTCAGTTCATTCATCATGTCCAGTACCTGCGCCTGGATTGTCACATCCAAAGCTGTTGTAGGCTCATCTGCGATGAGAAGCTGGGGTGAACAGGCCAGTGCCATAGCAATCACTACACGCTGTTTCATACCACCGGAGAACTGATGTGGATATTCATTATAACGGTCGTTGGATATTCCTACAGTTTCCAGCATTTTTTCTGCCCGTTTCTGCGCCTCCTGTTTATTCACGTTCTGGTGCAGTCTGATTACCTCCGCAACCTGTTCCCCAACTTTATGAACAGGATTCAAAGCTGTCATGGGGTCCTGAAAAATCATGGAAATCTGATGTCCCCGGACAGCACGCATCTCTCTTTCTGAAAACTGAAACAAATTTTCCCCCTCGTACTCAATACTTCCATTCATTACTCTTCCCGGGGGCGACTGTATCAGTCCCAGGATTCCAAGTGCCACGGTTGTCTTTCCTGCACCTGTTTCCCCTACAAGACCGATCGTCTCCCCGTGAAGAATGTCCAGGCTGAAATGATCCACCGCCTTACATGTTCCCATATCTCTTGTAATATAATAAATGGATAAATCCTTGATAGACACAATAGCATCTTTCTTATTTACCTTCTCTGTCATATGCCGCCTCCATCAATTCTTCATTCTGGGATCAAGTGCATCCCTCAGCCCGTCACCGATCAGGTTGATAGACAATACTGTTACTGCAATGAAACATCCCGGCACAGTGACAAGATACGGATAGGAAAGAATATATTTTCTGCCCGTGGAAATCAGTGCTCCCCACTCCGGCATAGGCGGCTGAACCCCCAATCCCAGGAAGCTTAAGGACGCTGTAAAGAGCAGTGCCTGTGCCAGGCTCATGGTTGTCTTGATGATCAATGGCGAGAGTACATTTGGAAGTATATGTTTAAAAATAATTCGGCTGTCTCTGGCATCTATGGCTCTTGCAGCCTCCACATATTCCTGATCCTTAACTGTGAGGATAGGTCCGCGCACCATTCTGGCAACAGAAGGCATTGCCGGAACCGCAACAGCAATCATGGTATTCACAAGTCCTGTGCCAAGCGTCGCTGAAATGACCATTGCCAAAAGCAGGCTTGGTATCGCACTGAACACATCAAGAATACGCATTATCACATCATCCACCCTGCCCTGGTAAAATCCTGCGACAGCTCCCAGAACAGTGCCGAATATCAAGGAAAGCGAAGTGGAACCGAATGCCACAAGCAATGAAATCCTGCCTCCGTACAGGACTCTGGCTAGCATACTGCGCCCCAGATCATCTGTACCAAGGATTCCTCCCGAACCCGGCGCTAAAAAACGGGACCCTATATTCTGTGCGTCATATCCCTCCGGGCAGATGACCCCTGCCAACAGGCATACAGCTACGATCACCACAATAAACGCCATTCCGAACATCGCTGTCTTAATTCTGAAAAAACGGCTCATGGCCTCCTGGAAGAGACTTTTTTTCTTGACAGCATTCATACTTATATCACTCTTCATGCTAATTGCCTCCCTCCAGTTTCTTTGCTTTTTTCCTTTTAGCCGAAGCGTTTTTAAAATTTTCTTTTACACGCGGGTCAATCCCGGCATAAGCCAAATCCACTAAAAGGTTTACAATACATACGGCAACTGTAAGGAGTATTACCGCGCCTCTTATCTGCGGATAATCCCGGGCACCGATCGCATCATACATAAGCTTACCAAGACCGGGGATTGCAAATACTGTCTCGCAGACCATAGCACCGCCCAGGTTTGTGGCAAAAATATTTCCCATATTAGTTACAATAGGAATAAATGCATTTCTCAATACATGGTTCCATGTTATGACCCTTTCTTTCTGCCCTTTTGCCCTGGCTGTCCTTACAAAATCCTGATCCAGATAATCCAGCATAGAAGACCTGGTAATTCTCATTGTGGAACAGGAGCAAATAATCCCCAGTGTGGTGGCCGGCAGCACTATGTACTTCGGTCCGTAGAAACCGGATACCGGGAACCACTGAAGCTTTACCGCAAATGCCAGTATCAGAAGCAAACCCAGCCAAAATTCCGGAATAGACACCCCCAGTACAGAAAAACACTGTGCCAGGTTATCCTGCCATTTTCCTCTGTGCAGCGCTGCCCATATTCCCAGCAGACATCCCACTACCGTTGCAATAATGGTCATAGAAAGCGCAAGTACAAAAGTTTTTGGAAACCGTTCCACGATCTCCGCTGTAACAGACCGGCCCGAGCGGTAAGAAATCCCAAAATCCCCTTTTGTCACAATATTCCACATATATTTCCCATACTGGATCAGCAGGGGTTTATCCAAATCATATCTTGCATGAAACTCATCTATCTGCTCCACGGTAGCATTGTCTCCCAACACCATCCTTGCAGGATCTCCCGGAGATAAATATAAGAGCAGAAAGACCAGAAAAGAAACCCCGATCAAAACGGGAATAATCTGGAGAAATCTCTTCAACGTATATCTAGCCATATTCCACCTACCTTTTCTGACTTTATTTTTCCTCGTCTTTTGCTTTTTTCCTCAAACAGTAAAAGTGTCCCGGTCCTTTTTTGTCATAAGGTTAATATACATCCAGCCGTCATCCGTCTCAACTGGAAACATCTTCCATGTATCCTTTCCCGGAGGTTCCGGCACCGGTTTTCTCACTTCATCTTTCCGATAAGCATATTTCCCGAGGAAATTTCTGTCCTGTTCAGGTGTCAGCGGCGGCCTGGTATTCGTGGGTTCCATATTCTTTACCCATCCCTGGTGATATTCATTTTTAGTGGTTCTCTGCCATGCGCCCGATAGTATTTTCCATTCTCCATCTTCCCTGACATGAGTTCCTGGCACCATTCCAAGGCTGATCAATGCCATCGGTTTTTCACGAAATTTTGATAAACCTTCTACTCCCAATGACCACCACACTGCCCTGGCTTTTGTACAATCATCATTCACTTCTATAATGGGTGTTGTCAGCGGATGAATCAGAGAATTTCCTTCCAGACTGTCCACAACAGCCTTTGCTCTGAATTTCATCTCTCCTTCTACATCAAAATCCGGGTGTCTGAGCGCTTTAAGCTCTCTTCTTTTTTCCCCAATATGCTGGTCATCATGGAATGCAGCTGCCTGTCCTCTCAGATTCTTAATTTCCCATACAGAGAGAAGTTTTTCCACACGCTGCTCCAGCCTGGCAAACTCCGCCTCGCAAAGTCCATTGATATCCTCCATGCTAATCCCCATATCTGCTCCCTCACTTTCTATTTTGTCTTATCTCTGCACAGCATCCAGTCAGCAGTACCTTCGTGGACAGCATATGGTCTTGGACATGCCGGGACAGCCTCCCTGACTGCGAGAGGGGAATACGGGTTGTGATAAGTTGTTGGCTTTGCCAACGGATGCACCGGGGTATTCGGCCTGTTTATCATACTGGTATCTTCTGTCCACCCCTTGTCATAAGAACATTTGATATAGCGGAAATAATGAAAATGCCAGATTTTCCACTCTTCACCCTCTCTGATAAAATCTGCACCGATCATTCCCCATGCCCAAATCGCCTCCGGCTCACTACCTTCTTTCACAACAGCACCGCCTCCCGGGCACCACCAGACAGCCTTGGCAGTATGTAAATCTTCAGCCACCTCGATCATAGGTGTCGTGAGCTGTAAATCCAGCATCTCTCCCTTTACCGGGGTCTTCCCCACAACTTCCTCCACGATCACTTTGACTGCTTCTGGTCCTTGAAAAACACCCTCATCCGCATACTCCAGGGATACATCTTCTTCTTCCAATGCAAAATGCAATAGTATCTTATCTGCTTGTCTGAAATTAAAGGCAGCTACTGTCCTTCCCATTTCATTCTGAATTTCCTGATATGCCTCCAATTTCTGTAAGTTTTTAAATACATCCTTTTTTCTGGCTTCTGTTATCATATCTTAATCTCCTCACAATTTATCTGGCCAAATGCAGGCCACCGTCAACCGGCAGTATCACACCGTTTATATAGCTGGATGCCGGAGAGAGCAGAAACATGATCGCTGCTGCCTCTTCCTCCGGCCGTCCCGGCCGTCCCATGGGATTGATATCAATCAGATGCTGCATAAATTCACCTTCCACAGCGCTGTGATTTCTCGGCGTATGGATAGGCCCTCCCGGGCATACACAGTTAATTCTTGTCTTACCGTTTAATTCTATTGCCTGATGTCTGGTATAACCTGCGATGGCCGATTTTGCAGACGCATACCAGGGATCTCCGCCGCCGCCTTCCCAGATACCCGCCAGAGCTGCTACATTTACAATCGCTGAGCCTGGACCCGGATCCGTTGCTTCAAATGCACGGCACAGTCTGTGGATCAGGCCTACCGCTACGGCAATAACCTCTTCAAATTCCCACTGACTGTTCAGCATCTTGGGACCTGCCACATTCGCCAAATAGAGAGGCCTACAGAATTTCAGTGTTTCCTTCATAGCCCGCTCCACATCCGCATCCTTGGACAAGTCAGCCTGAATGGGCTTGATATTCCTTCCTGCACTTCCTGCCCGCTCTATGGTTTCCCTGACACCATCTGCATACATGTCCCACGCTGCCACCTTTAATCCATCCTGTGCTGCCAAAATTGCTGTAGCAGCTCCAATACCGCTTGCAGCCCCAGTGACAATAATTCCGGTACCTTCCTGCGCTGCCCATCCATCAAAAATAATTTCCGGCTCTCTGTAATTTTCTGCCATTTCCTTTATTCCTCCTTAGAACAATGTCTTTTAGAATTTTTATGACTTTACTATATCACGCGCAGCAGACAGCACACATTTTATGCCCTTTTTGCACAAATGTGCGTTTTTATTCAGGACACTTACATATTTAAGATTGGATTTTCCATTGTTTGATATGTTTTCAACTATTCACATGAAATATCTATTTTTTTCTCAAAGTTTTCCTACCATTATTTTTTCATAAATATCTTTCTTAACATTTTTAAACATGCTATACTGTTTTCAGATTAATATAAGAGGTATTTGTAATGACAGAGAAAGAACTTAAAAAATTAAGTCTTCTTGCGGAAGTAGCCTGTGATTATTACGAACGCGGATTAGACCAGTCAGAGATAGCTGACCGCTTGTATCTTTCCAGAACCCGTGTGTCACGTCTCCTGAAAGAAGCCATGGAAAAGGGAATTGTAAAAATAACCATTGATTACAGCTATGAAAAATATAACCGCCATTATGAATTGGAAGAACGGTTTCTTAGCCGTTTTCCTTTAAAAAATGTACTGATACTGAACAACCGCAACCGGGACCTGCGGTTTCTGCAAAGAGATGTGGCTAATTTGGCTGCATCTTATGTGACTGACAGCCTGAAAAAAAATATGGTAATCGGTACGGCCTGGGGTACTACACTGGCTGATATGCTTAAATTCCTGTATCCGGTAGATATTCCCGTTGACGTTGTACAGCTTATGGGCGCAGTGCCGTGTAAAACGCCCAACTGTACACCTCAGTCTATTGTTGCCGGAATGGCGGACCGTCTGGGAGGACATGCTGACTTTCTGAATATGCCTCTTTATATTGAAGATGATTATGTGCGTGAAAAAATCTGCAAGGACAGCAATAATGCCGTGATCTTAAATAAGGGAATGTTCTCCGATATGATAATAACCAGCGTAATTGACGTGGAACGCGTGGGAGAAAAAGATATCTGGCTGGGATATATGACACCTGAACTCTATGAGGAATTGATACAGAAAGGTGCGGTAGGTTCTATTTTTGCTCATTTTTATGACAAAAACGGAAATGAAATCAACTGTGCCTGGAATCAGAAATGTGTGAGTATCCCCTTTAAGTATATCAAAAGTGTACCTGATGTGGTGGTGGTGGCCTCTTCTCCTCTGAAAGCGCAGGCAATTCTCTCCGCAATAAAAGGAAACCTGATCGACACCCTGGTGACTGATGGAACAACTGCTACTGCTGTGTTGAATCTTCTACAGTAATTTTATAATTAAATCTATAATTTCACTACTGGCATATATTTATTTGTTCAGCCGCCAGTGTTCCATCCAGCCGGAAACTATACTGACTGGATGGAACAGGTCTCTCCTCTTATGGATGCTTTTTTTTCATCTGAATTTATACAGGACTATCTCATCATTCTCTCTGTTGGCAGCTACAATATATTCGGCATTTCCTTTGCTGTATTTATATATATTTGCCGCCCCGCCTCCACTGTCCAATATCTGACTGGTGTAGGTACCTGTTTCAGGACAGAATGAAAATGCTATGAGGCTGCGATCACCCTTTCTATGTCCTATCACTACTGCCGGTCTGCCGCACAGTTCCCCTCCGAATATAGCATGTGAAAACTCTGCTGGTTTCCCGTAGGCATATACTTTTTGAAAAACATCATTATATTTTTTATAGATATTGATCGTATCACCGTGAAACGGGGAGATTACGGCCAGCTCCTCTACACCGTCTCCATCCAGATCGATCAAAACACCATCGCTGCAGGGTTCATCCAGTATTTTCTGTATTTCCCATTTACCACTGCTGTTGGAAGGGGGGATAAAACGGAATACCCCATCCTGAGCAGAGATGACCGCTGTTTCTTTGTCCTCTTCCGGAATATGGTAATAACCATGGTTTTTTGTAAGTTCGCTACATATAACCTCAAAATGGAGTTGATTTTCCCCGCTGAAAGCTGTCAGGTCATCCGGCAGAACTGCAGCATACACTTTCCCCGGTGAAGACCAGTCATCCTTATACCTGTGATCGGATTTCAAGGTACATGCAATAAGATAATGGACCCCATTTCTCTCCAAAATATCAAATCTATGTACAAACGGCATTTTAACCACTGTATTAACTGCCCATCTGCCCTTTGCCTTTGGTGTTACACAGACAATCTCTGCATCCTTTGAATCATTGGGAGAATAAAACCTATGGGTCGCTAAAAACTGCCCGTCACTTCCTGGTACCTGAACCATACTCATGGTCCCGCCCGGTTCTGTCCACACAACATCTTCCTGATTTCCCTCCGTATCAAACAGAAGACAGGAACTTTTTTTCTCTGCTGCCACTAAAATATGCTTTTTATCATTGTAATATAACGGAGCAACAGCATAGCACTTCTCCAGATGTCCAATCACTTTTTTCTCTACCTTCATGTCATACAGCCTCCTGTTTTACACCTCTCTGTTTATCAAGAATATCTGACATCATTTGTCTCGCCCTAAGGAGATTCGCCTCCCAGTTTTGATTTCCGGTATACCAGAACTCTGTCACAAATTTCCTTATCCCCAACTCCCAGCCCGTCTCTATTGCTGTCTGAAAGTCTACGTGCCCCTTTCCAAACTCCACCTCTCTGAAAACGCCGGGTTTCGTTTCCTTTAAGTGCATGGCAACCAAATGCCCTTTCCCATAACACAGATCCTGCCTAACCGCCTCTTTTTTTCCGCTGACAGCATTGGTAATATTCCCAATATCCGGATACACTTCTAAATAAGCAGAAGAAACTGCCAACACATATTCCATAGCCTTCTGCACTGTATTCATAAATTCCGTCTCCATGGTTTCAAAACCGATTATGATACCTGCCTCTGCTGCCATCTCTGCTGCTTTCTTTAAATTCCTGATAAAATTATTCCTGGAAATTTCATCAGAATCTTCATAATAGACATCATAGCCAGCAAGCTGAATAATACGAATACCAAGATCATCTGCAAGTCGAATCGCCTTTTCCATGATTTCCATGCTTTTTTGCTGCATTTTTATGTCATGGCTGCCCAGAGGATATTTTCTGTGTCCGCTCAGGCACATGGTTCTTATGGGAATTCCCACAATGCGCATAAGATTTAACATTTCCATTCTCTCTGCCTGGCTCATATCCAGACGCGAGAGTCTTTCCTCTGTCTCATCAATACTGATCTCGACAAAATCGAACCCGGCTTTTTTGGCTGCTTCCAGCTTTTCCTTCCAACTCAAATACTCCGGCATTGCCTTCTCATATAATCCCAAAGTGTAATCTTTCCCCATAGAAAATCCCCCGCTTTCCTTCTACAGACAAGAGCGGAAAGGAATGTTCTGCGGATGTTCAAAGCAGTCTTCAAATCCCCTCCTGTGGTGATATGCCAGTTTATCTTTGTCCGTGGGATATACATATTTTCCTCCTACTTCCCAGAAAAACGGATGGAACTGATAATCTAACCTCTCTTTTTTCATCTGATAGAGAACACGTATTTCATTGATATCAGCCATAAAATTACTCCACACATCGTAATGAATTGGAATCACTACCTTGCATCTGAGAGCCTCCGCCATTCTGAGAATGTCGCAGGAGGTCATTTTATCCGCTATACCTACAGGATTTTCTCCATAGGATCCGAACGCCACATCTATGTCATAGTCCTTTCCATGTTTCGCAAAATAGATGGAATAGTGCGAATCTCCACTGTGATAAATATTGCCGCCCGGCGTTTTTATCAGATAATTTACTGCTTTCTCATCCATATCAACAGGGCAGATACCCGTCAGTTCCTCCCTGTCAGAGCCGGCAGAGTCTGTAGTGACAAGACATGTCCTGTCAAAGGAATCCAGGCAGACAATCTCTAAATCTTTTATTTTTATGGTATCTCCCGGTTTTACCTGTATGCATCTTTCTCTTGGAACACCCCACTTTACCCATGTCTCCACAGACTTCTTTGGTCCGATAAATGGAATTGGTATCTCTTTTCCATTCTCTTCTGTTGTGGTCATATGGCTTTGGAGTACATGGGCTGCAAATTCAGCACTCATATGATCCTGATGATAATGTGTGGCTAAGACCGCATCCACATGTTTTACCCCAAAGGGATCTAATACAAACGGAACTGCCCTTAAATTTGGCTGCATATTCCTGGCACCACTCATATTTGCCATCTGATGCCCCTCTTTCATTTTTCCATTCCCATGTGTTCTCTTTCCATTTCCACACCACAGATCAATGGTAATATTACAGTTTTCTGGTGTTTTTACCCAAATCCCCGTGCAGCCAAGCCACCACATTGCAACCGTCCCGGGTGCTGCCTGTTCCTGTTCTATTTCCTCATTCAGCCAGGTCCCCCACTCGGGAAAAGTATCCATAATCCATTTTTCTCTTGTCATCTCTGTCACTTTACTCATTTCAATACATCTCCTTACCTAATTATTCTGATATTTTATGGATCAATGTTTTACAAATTATATGATTCATTTTACGTTCTTTTTTAGGTGACAGATAAACACTTGTATATTCGCACATTTGTGCCTTTTTAAATCTGTATGCAAATACTCAGATTTCTACAGGAATACAGAATTATCATGGGACGCAAAAAGATCTTATATCACAAATAAAAAAGAGCAGAACAGACAATGCACCGCACTATCTATTCTGCCCTTTCCATATTATCCAAATCTCGATCAAGTTCATCTACATCTCAAACAAATATCCCATCAGCTCGTGGCCCTTTTCCACCAGCTTCCCGCTCTTTCCTGCCTCTTCCTCATTGTACTTCCAGTCATGAGCTTCTTTTTTCCTGCTGTCATACAAAAGATAAGGGACCGGGTTCGCTGTATGTGTCTTCACACAGATGGGCGTGGGGTGATCCGGAAGGACCAGCATCCTGTAATCCTGGCCGGAAGCGTCCAGCGCCTCCTTTACCGGGCCAATGACCCTGGCGTCCAGGTATTCGATGGCTTTTATTTTCTTCTCCACACTGCCCTGATGCCCCATCTCATCCGGAGCCTCCACATGGATATAGGCAAAGTCATATCCCTCTTTCAGCAGTGCGTCCACGGCTGCCTGGGCTTTTCCCTCATAGTTGGTATACAGGCCTCCGTTTGCGCCCTCTACGGTTATGTTGTACATATCCGTACCCACAGCGATTCCTTTTAACAGGTCTACCGCAGATATCATGGCGCCTTTTTTGTGGTATTTTTCCTCAAAGGAAGACAGGGCTGGTTTTGTGCCGGCGCCCCAGAACCACAGGCTGTTTGCCGGATTCAGGCCCTTTTTCTTTCTCTCCTCATTCAGAGGATGATGGACCAGGATCTCATAACTCTTTTTCTGCATGTCCAGGAGAAGCTGTTCCTTTGGCAGGTAGTCTTTAATGCCTTTTCCACGGATGTCATGAGGCGGTGTCAAAGGCACCACATCACCTTTTGCCCAGATCAGGCAGTGGCGGTAGCTGGTCCCAACATAGAACTGGAACATTTCATTCTGCAGTTCTTTTTTTACCGCTTCCAGTAATACCGCAGCGTCTTCTGTACTGATCTCATCGGAGCTGTGGTCTAAAATCCTTTTATCCTCATAGCGCACTTCTTCCTCGGAAAGCGTGACAATGTTGGCGCGGATGGCAACATCCCCGTCCTTCATGTCCACACCGATATTCAGTGCTTCCAGGGGAGAACGTCCTGAATAGTATACTTTCGGGTCGTAGCCGAGAACCGACAGGTTGGCCGTATCGCTTCCGGGATTCATCCCTTCAGGCACCGTCTTCACCATACCGATCTCAGATACTGCTGCCAATCGGTCCATGGCCGGAGTATGGGCATAAGCCAGGGGCGTCCTGCCGCCCAGTTCTTCCAGCGGCTCATCAGCCATACCGTCGCCTAATATCAAAACGTATTTCATCTTTACACCTCTATGCACGAATGCGGATCCTTGAGATAATGTCAGGAAGTCCGGCAGCCTTTTCTTCAAATTCCGCCTCACTCATAGGAGCTGTGACAAAACCGAATTCGCCTGCAACGTCAGGCACACCTACTGTCTTTACCTGTCCGAAAACTTCTTCCACACTGCCGATATCCCCTGTCATGCTGCCCTTGATGCGCACAAAGAAGGGATGCTCCACATCCTTGATATCCATCAGTTCCAGGCGTTTGCTGCTCCAGCTCATCATGATATTTCTGTGCAGATGCTTTGCACAGTCAACCACATCGCCTACCACCGCGCTTGCAGTGGGAAGCTTGCCGGCGCCGCTGCCGTAAAACATAGCGTCGCCCAGCACATTGCCGTGTATAAAGATGGCGTTGAAGACACCGTTCACACTGTAGAGCGGGCTGTCCTGGCCTACCAGCACCGGGCTTACCATGGCATAGAATCTGCCGTCTTCCCTCTTGCTGGTTGCCAGCAGTTTGATACTCATGCCCAGTCCTTTGGCGTATTTTACATCCTCTACGGTGATCTTTGTAATACCTTCTGTATAGATGTCCTCGTAATCCACATGGCATCCAAATGCCAGAGAGGAGAGAATGGCAATCTTCCTGCAGGCGTCATAGCCTTCCACATCCGCTTCCGGATTGCGCTCCGCATACCCCTTCTCCTGTGCCTCTTTCAGCACATCCTCAAAATCCGCATTCTCCTCTGCCATTTTGGTGAGGATATAGTTGGTTGTTCCATTTAAAATACCGGAAATCTCGTCTATCTCGTCCGCTGTCAAAGAAGAGTTCAGAGGACGGATAATGGGAATCCCACCGCCGCAGCTGGCCTCAAATAAATAGTTGATGTCCTTTTCTCTGGCAATCTCCAAAAGCTCCAGTCCGTGTCTTGCCACCAGCTCCTTGTTGGAAGTGCAGACACATTTGCCTGCTTCCAGCGCACGCTTTGTAAAGGTATAAGCAGGCTCCACGCCTCCCATAACCTCAACGATGATCTGTACTTCCGGATCATTGATAATGGTCTCATAATCATGCACGAGAACATTTTCCACCGGATCTCCCGGGAATTCTCTTAAGTCCAACACATATTTGATGTTGATCTCCTCGCCGGCTTTTTTGTTGATGCTCTCATGATTGGTGTTGATGACTTCCACAACGCCTGAACCTACGGTTCCGTATCCTAAAACTGCTATCTGTATCATGCTTCTACTCCCTGCCTAAGATTTTCAGATAATGAACGCCCTCGATGTGCTCGATCTCGTCCACCATAGCCTCCGCGTCCCCCTGTGTGGGCAGGATTTCCACGCTGATAGTCAGACTGGCGATCCCGTTGATGGGGATACTCTGGTGTACGGTCAGAATGTTGCCGTGATACTGGGCAATGGTCCGAAGGACCGCAGAGAGCAGCCCCGGTTCGTCATCCATCTGAAGTATAAATGTAATGTTCTGTCCTTTGGTTTTCTCTTTAAAAGGAAAGATATCATCCTTATATTTATAAAAGGAACTTCTGCTGATACCCACAGCTTCCACTGCTTCCTGTACCGTAACAGACCTCTTGGATTCCAGTAGTTTCTTAGCTTCCACTACTTTCAAGAGGACTTCCGGCACTGCTTTTTCTGTTACTACAAAATACCTTTTATTGTCCGACATGTCCTTCCCCTTTGTTTGTTCTTGAAATACATTTGTATGTCTCCAAAAGATATTAGCACATTTAGGCAATTTTATCAACTGTTTTTCTTATTTCCCAAAGCAATCCACTTCAAATAAGCATTGATAAAACTATCAATGGCACCATTCATGACCGCATCCACATTGCCGGACTCCTCGTTTGTACGATGGTCTTTTACCATGGTATACGGCTGCATGACATAAGAACGGATCTGGCTTCCCCAGCCGATATCCGTCAGTTCTCCCTGGATGCCTGAGAGCTTCTGTTCCTGCTCCTGCTGTTTCAGAAGATACAGTTTGGCTTTCAGCATCTGCATGGCTTTATCTTTATTCTGGAACTGTGACCGCTCATTCTGACACTGTACCACGATCCCTGTGGGAAGGTGGGTGATTCGTATGGCGGAAGATGTTTTATTGATATGCTGTCCGCCCGCGCCGCTGGAACGGTAGGTGTCTATTCTCAGATCATCATCCTTGATCTCAACGTCCACATCCTCCTCGATATCCGGCATAACATCGCAGGACACAAAGGATGTCTGCCTCTTTCCCGCTGCGTTGAAAGGGGAAATGCGTACAAGACGGTGGACACCTTTTTCGGACTTCAGATATCCATAGGCGTTCTCACCGTTGACCTGAAAGGTTACAGACTTGATACCCGCCTCATCCCCGTCCAGATAATCCAGTACCTCTGTGCTGAAACCATGGCGATCAGCCCATTTCATATACATACGGTACAGCATGCTTGCCCAGTCGCAGGACTCGGTTCCGCCGGCCCCTGCATGGAGGGTGACAATGGCATTGTCCTTGTCATACTCCCCTGACAAAAGGGTTTTGACACGAATATTTTCAAAATCTGTGATAAACTCATCCAGCATTTCCTGGATATCCGGGATGACGGAGGCATCATTCTCCTCGTATCCCATCTCGATCATCAGCTCAATCTCTTCCTTCTGGTTCTGGAGCTTATTGTAGATCTCTATATCTTCTTTGAGGGTGCTCAGCTCCTTCATCATTTTCTGGGACCGCTCCGGGTTATCCCAGAAATCCGGCGCCTCCATTTCCCTCTCTAATTCTTCAACCCGCTTTTCCTTATTAGCCAGGTTAAAGTGAATCCCTCACTTCCACTAATGGTCCTGTGTAGTTGTTCAAAGTATATTTGAACTGGTCTAATTCTACCATTTAGCTTCACCTCTTTCTGTGAATATTTTTTTATTTTTATTCTTCGTCGATCTCCACAGTCACCATGTAAATGGATACCTGCTGTTCGACCTTGCGCACAGTGCCTGCAAGCTTTGTGAGCGGCCGTTTCAGATTGCTGGACATGGCTATGGCGTCCTTGATGGTATAATAATACATCATACCTGACATGGTGCTGGCCCTGTCTTCCTTCAGCTCTACGCGGTCGCCGGGTTTTACCAGACCCTCGCGCTCCATGGTGAAATCCACCATCTGTCCCATTTTCTCACCTTCCTGCTCACATAAAGTGTGTTTTTCACACACCGGATGCTGACATATGCCGGGGCCGTTGCAGCCCGGAGGATCTCCGGATGTAACAGCCCCGTATCTTACTGTGATCTTTTACAGTGCTGCTTAAACCGGCTTTCTGCCGCAGCACTGTTTGTATTTCTTACCGCTTCCGCAGGGGCAGGGATCATTGGGATATACCTTTTTCTCTGCTCTCTGCACCGGTTTCTTAGGACCTGATTCGTCCTTGTTGGTGCCTGTCACTTGTGCCACCTGTTCTCTCTCCACCTTCTGCTCGATCCTTACGTGGTACAGCAGACGCAGAGTCGTCTCCTGGATAGCGGAGATCATGGTGTCAAACATTTCATATGCCTGCATCTTGTATTCCACCTTGGGATCACGCTGGCCGTATGCCTGCAGGCCGATACCCTGACGGAGCTGGTCCATATCGTCGATGTGGTCCATCCATTTCTGGTCGATCACTTTCAGAAGGATCACGCGCTCCAGTTCGCGAAGCTGCTCCGGTTCCGGGAACTCCGCCTCTTTTTCCTCATAGAGCTTGACTGCCTCTTCCTTGAGGTTCTGTTTTAACTGGTTCTTCTTCAGACCTTTTACTTTTTCTTTTGTGATTGGTCCCAGCGGAATCGTAGGCAGAAGAACGCTGTCCAGCTCTCCCAGATCCCATTCTTCTGAATCCAGATCATCGGAGATGCACATGTCAACTGCGTGCTCTACGGTATCGGTGATCATCTTGTAGATGGATTCCCGCATGTTTTCCCCGTCCAGAACACGGCGTCTCTCTTTATAGATGATTTCACGCTGCTCGTTGTTTACCTGGTCATATTCCAGCAGGTTTTTACGGATTCCGTAGTTATTGCCCTCGATCTTCTTCTGGGCTTTCTCAATAGCACTGGAAAGCATTTTGTGCTCGATCTGTTCATTTTCCGCAACGCCCAAGGATTTGAACACACTCATCAGCTTCTCGGAACCGAACAGACGCATCAGATCATCTTCCAGGGAAATGTAGAAGCGGGATTCACCCGGGTCTCCCTGACGTCCGGAACGGCCTCGCAACTGGTTGTCAATTCGCCTTGACTCATGGCGTTCGGTACCGATGATCTTCAGGCCGCCTGCCTGTCTGGACACATCGTCCAGCTTAATATCAGTACCACGGCCTGCCATATTGGTGGCAATGGTAACAGTTCCGGCTTCACCGGCATGAGCTACGATCTCAGCCTCCATCTCATGGAACTTGGCGTTCAATACCTGGTGCTGGATGCCTTCGCGTTTCAGCATGCGGCTTAAAAGCTCGGAGGTCTCAATGGTGATAGTACCAACAAGCACCGGCTGCTTCTTTGCATGTGCTTCCTTGATGGCCTCCACAACTGCATTGAATTTTTCTTTCTTTGTCATATAAACAGCATCGTCGCTGTCAATACGCGCCACCGGTTTGTTGGTGGGAATCTCAATAACGTCCATGCCGTAAATGTCACGGAACTCTTTCTCCTCCGTGAGCGCAGTACCTGTCATACCTGACTTTTTATTGTATTTATTAAAGAAGTTCTGGAAAGTGATAGTTGCCAGTGTCTTGCTCTCTCTTCTCACCTTCACATGCTCTTTTGCCTCGATCGCCTGATGAAGACCATCTGAGTAACGGCGTCCCGGCATGATACGTCCTGTGAACTCATCCACGATCAGGACTTCGTCGTCTTTGACCACATAATCCTGGTCACGGAACATGAGGTTGTGGGCGCGCAGCGCAAGTATGATATTATGCTGGATCTCCAGATTCTCCGGGTCTGCCAGGTTTTCAATGCTGAAGAATTTCTCTACTTTATGGACACCCTGCTCAGTCAGGTTGACAATCTTGTCCTTCTCATTGACAATGAAATCTCCGGTCTCGATGATCTCCTCACCCATGATGGCTGTCATCTTTGTCATTTCCCCGCTGGCTTCACCGCGCTCCAACTGTTTTGCCAGTATATCGCAGACTTCGTAGAGACGGGTAGACTTTCCGCTCTGTCCGGAAATAATAAGAGGTGTTCTTGCCTCATCGACCAGCACAGAGTCCACCTCATCGATGATGGCATAATGCAGGTCTCTCTGTACAAGCTGCTCTTTGTAGATGACCATGTTGTCACGCAGATAGTCAAATCCCAGCTCGTTGTTAGTCACATAAGTGATATCACACGCATACTGCGCGCGTCTCTCGTCGTTTTTCATGGAGTTCAGGACCACACCAACCGTCAGTCCCAGGAACTCATGCACCTTGCCCATCCACTCCGCGTCACGGTGTGCCAGGTAATCGTTGACAGTTACAATGTGTACGCCTTCACCTTCCAGGGCATTTAAATATGCGGGAAGTGTGGAGACAAGGGTTTTACCTTCACCGGTCTTCATCTCGGCAATACGTCCCTGATGAAGAATAATACCGCCGATGAGCTGCACTCTGTAGTGCTCCATATTCAGCACTCGCTTGGCAGCTTCCCTCACCGTAGCAAATGCTTCCGGCAGCAGGTCATCCAGTGTCTCTCCCTCTTCCAGACGTTTTTTATATTCTCTGGTCTTACCGCGCAGCTCGTCGTCACTTAACGCCTGCATGGTGGGGCGCAGAGCTTCGATTTTGTCCACAGTGGCAGTGATACGTTTTAATTCCCTCTCACTGTGGGTTCCAAACATTTTTTGAACTAAACTCATGTTTTATGCTCCTAATTTTCCAATTTTCAGACTGCAGCAGGACTTCCCCAAAATAGGAAACCCTATTTTCGTGGATATTATTCCACATTACTTTACATTGTAACACTTTCTTTCTTTGAAAACAACATAAAAAAAGAGTCCCTCAGCGGGGCAGATCCGTCCCCTGACCCGGATGCTTTTCTCTCAGCACCGCTGTTATCCGCTCCTCCAGATAGATCAAACTGCCATTATCTATCAGATAATGGAATGGTATGACTTTCCCGCCTTTCGCAATGTACTGTTCCAGCAGTCCGTCTGTGACCCGCTGCTCCAGCAGTATGGAGTCAGGATTAATGACAATGGCATCGTATTGTCCCAGCAGCATACTGTCTGCTTCCACGGATAATGTATTCTCAAAGTGTGTGCTGACAGATTTCAGTTTTGGCAGAAAATACGCAAGCTGGTCTGTGATGATCTGTGCAAACTTATTGGTTCTGCAGAAAATCCCCACTGACGCTGAAGGGTCCAGTCTGGAAATATTCACAATAGTATCTCTGCTTGGCGCCACAGCCACCTTTACCAGAATATTTTTCTTTTCCCCTATATGCTCTGCAACCTGTTCATAATGTGTTGTTGTGGTCAGTATCAAATCATAACTGGACAGCAGGGCCTGAGGATTGTCGTCCAACAGAATCGTTTCCACCAAGAAGGCGGAGATACTGATATCCGGTATATAGAGAAGCTGTTTTTTAAAAATTTCCAGTGATTCAGCGTTGCAGTCGATAACTGCCACACGCAGGCCTCCATTCTCTCCCTCTCTCTTCGCTATGCTTATGTTCATCAGGTTCAGTATTTCCGGAACAGAAAAATTCCAGTCCTCCAGTGTGTCAAGAAGACTGTCCAGTAACTCAATGGCAGCCATGCGCTTCTCATTCCCTGTCATGATCGCACTATTATGTATATATGAGCCGCTGCCCTGTATCACTTCGATGACTCCGTTGTCAGCAAGTTCTTTATATGCCTTTTTTACCGTTCCTCTGGAGATTCCCAGGCGTTCAGCCAATTCCCTTTCTGTGGGCAGCTTGTCCTCAGGATTTAGCCTGCCCTGCTTAATATCCTCCAGAATTTCATCCACTAATTGTTTATAGATTGGCTTGTTTTCATCTTTGTTGATCATCTATATTCTCCTTGATTACCATACATCTTTTATTTCCCATACACAGATGTTTCTTAGATATTATACCAATAATATACCATGATAAGCAACAGCGCATTCCTTTTTAACTGTTATATAGCACTTTTATACAATTTGCAAACCTTATTATTGGTATATATTTTAAAAATAAATGGTTGCCATTTCTCCTTATTGGTATTATTATTTTAGTATACCAATTTGTAAATGGTACACTATAGAGTCATTTAATAAAAAGGAGGAATCAATAATTATGTGGTATGGAGGAGACTATAATCCGGAACAATGGGGGCCTGAGACAATAGATGAGGATATCCGTTACATGAAAGAAATGCATGTCAACTGCGCAACCGTAGGTGTCTTTGCATGGCCAAAGCTGGAACCGGAAGACGGGGTATTTGACTTTGAATGGATGGATCAGATTCTTGACAGATTATACAAAGAACATATTGATGTCATACTCGCAACCCCTACAACAGCAATGCCTTACTGGCTGGAACAAAAATATCCTGATATTATGCATGTGGATATTGAAGGCCGCAGAGTACAGGGCGGCTCCCGGGAAAAAATATGTCCGAACAGCAGTGTATACAGAAAATATTCCGCCAGGATTGCCGGTGAATTGGCAAAACGTTACGGGCATCATCCTGCGGTAAAGCTCTGGCACATTAATAATGAGTACCATTTTTACTGCTACTGCCCTTCCTGCGCAGAGAAGTTCCGTAACTGGCTTAAAAGAAAGTATATAGACATCCATGCCGTAAACACTGCGTGGAACACCGCCTTCTGGGGACATACATATACAAGCTTTACACAGATACTTCCCCCCAGCTATCTTACAGATATTAAGAAGAATCAGCTTGCCGGGCGCGATGTAGCCTGTTTCCAGGGCCAGTATATTGATTATATGCGTTTTATGAGCAGCAGTGTCCGTTCCTGTATTGAAAATGAAAAAAAGGAGATTCGGAAGTATTCCGCGCTTCCTGTCACCAATAATTTTTCTGATCTGGTAAAGACTTATGATTATTGGGAGGTATCAAAAGCAGTTGATGTGATTTCCTGGGACAATTATCCCACAATCCATACCCCTATGTATAAACCTGCATTTATCCATGACCTGATGCGCTCCATGAAATCACAGCCATTCTATATGATGGAGCAGAACCCTGGGAATATCTCCTGGGAAGATTACGGTCCCGTCAAGCGTCCGGGCGAAGTTGCTGATATCTGCTGGCAAAGCACCGCCCACGGCGCTGACAGCAACCTATTTTTCCAGTGGCGGCAGTCCAGAGGCGGAGTGGAAAAATTCCATGGTGCCATGGTTCCCCACAGCGGCAGGCTGGACACCAGAATGGGTGCCGAACTGATTCGCCTCGGAGAGCAGTTTGAACATTTAGGGGATACTGTGGAGGGGGCCATGCCAGATGCCAGAGCCGCCATTCTCTTTGACTGGGAAAACTGGTGGGCCATTGAGGGATCTGCCATCCACAACTGCCACTTAAAATATTACGACCAGGTGCTGAAATACTACCGTGCTTTCTACGAAATGGGTGTATCCGTTGATATTGTCTGTGAATCCACCTGTATGGATAAGAAATATGACCTCATTGCAGCCCCATGCTTTTATATGTGTTCCCCTGAGTTTTCTGAAAAAGTAAAAGACTACGTAAGCGCAGGCGGTACATTCATCACCACTTTCCTGAGCGGTATCACAGACAGAACAGATAATGTAATACTGGGCGGCTATCCCGGTGCTTTCCGTGATGTACTGGGTCTCTGGGTTGAGGAGATAGACGGCATGTATCCCGATATGAAAAACAGTATCGTTTTGAATGACGGTTCCCAATATGAATGCGGGGAAATCTGTGACCTCATCCGTCTGGAATCGGCAAAAGCAATCGGGGTCTACGGAAAGGATTTTTATCGTGATACCCCCTGTGTGACGGTCAATGCTTATGGAGACGGGCACGCCTATTATATGGGCACAAGCCCGGAGCACGGATGTATCAGAAAACTGCTGTCAGACATCTGCTGCAGTCTTAGCATACCAACATACGACCTGCCTGAGAATGTTGAGGCAGCATTCCGTATCAAAGACGGAAAAAAATTCACCTTCCTCATGAATCATAACAATGAAACCGTACATGTAAATCTGGATACCCCTTATCATAACATCATCAGCGGACACAGAATATCCGGATTAGTTCCCATGTCTCCCCGCCAGTGTATGATCCTGGAGGAGCCTGCAAAGGCGGACTAATGGTTGATCAGCACTACAGCCAACACGAAACGTTTATATTTCTTGTAAAAAAGGAGGTTTTACATTGAAAAGAAAAATAATCACAGTCCTGCTCACCTGTCTTATGGTTTTTTCGGCATCAGCCTGCGGTGAAAAGGCGGACACGTCATCCGGCTCTGAAAACGACACACCGAAAAGCAGCGCTTCAGATTCTGAAGACAACACACTAACAGTCTGGACATGGGACCCAAACTTTAACATTTACGCAATCAATAAAGCGGCTGAACTCTACGCAGCAGACGGCCATGAGGATTTCCATGTAAAAGTCACTGAGATTGAATCTCAGGATATCGAGACAAAGCTTACCACTATCGCCAATGCGGGAGAACTGGAAGCTTTGCCGGATATTTTTCTGATACAGGATGCCTCTTTTCAGAAATTCGCGCAGAATTATCCTGATATTTTTACTGATCTGACAGACTCCGGCATTGATTTTTCCCAGTTTTCCGCGGCTAAAACTTCATACTCTGTGGTAAACAATAAAAATATGGGGATTCCCTTTGACAGTGGTACCGCAGTAAACTGCATACGCACCGACTATCTGGAACAGGCCGGTTTCACAGTGGAAGACTTTACAGATATCACATGGTCTGACTATATGGAAAAAGCAAAAATAGTAAAAGAGAAAACAGGACAGCCGATGCTTACAGCCAAATCTGCAACCCCTGATATCATTATGATGATGCTGCAGTCCTGTGGCGCCTCGCTTTTCCAGGAAGACGGAAGCCCCAATTTAGATCGGAATGATGTGCTCAAAGAATGTATGTCCATCTATATACAGATGGTCAGAGACAACACCCTGGAAGAAATGCCAGGATGGGATCAGTATATTGCCTCTATCAATAACGGTACCGTGGCAGGCGCCATGAACGGATGCTGGATCATCGCATCCGTTGAAGCCAAAGAAGACCAAGCAGGGAAATGGGCAGTCACCAATCTCCCACGCCTTGACAGCATTCCTAATGCCACAAATTATTCCAGTAATGGCGGTTCCACATGGGCTATTACCTCCCAGTGCAAAAACCAAAAACTGGCTCAGGATTTTTTCAAATCCACATTTGCAGGAAGCCAGGCACTTTACGATGATATTCTGTCCAAAGGCGCCCTGTCCACATGGCTGCCTGCCGGAGATTCCCCTCTCTATGAAGAACCGGTAGATTTCTTCGGCAAGGATGCAGTCTACAAAAAGATCGTAGAATATTCCTCTGAGATTCCATCCAGTGTAACCAGTCCTTACTATTATGACGCCAGAGATGCCATGTGTACTGCTCTGTCCAATGTGATACAACAGAATGCCTCTCTGGATGAGGAATTAAAAACCGCCCAGGAAACGGCTGAATTTAATATCTCCAAATAAATCACCTGCACCTTTTATAAAAATACAAGCCGTCGGATATTTTCATATATCTGGCGGCTTATCAGTCACTGCTCTTATCATTTTGTTATAAAACAAGCAAAATCATACCTTCTCAACAGGTATCCAGATTTCATTATAATCATCCTCCGGGTTTTCGCATGGCGGTGTATACATCTCAATATTGTAATTGCCTGCCAGCTTATACGTCTTACAGGATGGCATCCATTCACTCCATATTTTTGTATTCACATCCTGCAGTGCCTCCGGCAGCGCACCACGGCAGGGAAATACAGCCCATGTACCTGCGGGGATCACTCTGGTTTCATAACCGTCCGGAATTTCATTCCATGGAATATAATTATCGGCGATCAAATAATCAAAGTTTTTTCCGTCACTGTCCATACAGATTCCATACATACCGCACACAACTTTGTCCTCATCACTTTTCATATGCCCCTGCCAGAATTTGGGAATTTCACCATAGGCAGTTTCTGTCTGAAACCTGCGCAGCCTTCCCATTACTGTAAACTGTGATTTTTCAACAATTTTGTACTCTAACATAGTACCACCCTCCAACGTGAGTTTGATTTTCAGCGGCGCAAAGAAATTCAGGTTACTGCCTTGTTCTCTTGCTGCGGAAGGATTTACCCCATGAAACTTTGTGAATGCCCTGGAAAAGCTGTCAGGTGAATCATACCCGTACTTCATGGCAGCATCGATCACTTTTATATCAGAAGAACAAAGTTCCTGTGCAGCAAGGGTCAAACGGCGGTTTCTTATATATTCACCAACTGTAAACCCGCATAGTACATTGAATATTTTTTGAAAGTAAAAGCTTGACACATAGGCTTTGCCGGCTATTTCATTTATATCAATATCAGCAGTCAGATTATCTTCTATATATGCGATCGCATTGGTGATACCCTCATTCCAACCGTTCATAAAGTACCTTCCTTCCCTGTCTCACTGTAATTGTATTATACGATCATGTATGTGCACTTTCCCGACTTTCCCTGTCCTTCTGTGTCGGGGCTAAGAGTCTGTTTAAAAATTGCTTTCGGCAGGCTGTGTGTCACACTTTAAAAGAATAAATTTTTCAAACACGCTCAAATTTATTAGAATAAAAAATGAAGCACAGTATATTTTTTATTCTAATATACAAGTGCCTCATAGTATAAATGACTTTGTCTGCTGTCCTTGGTGTGTCTAAACATCCTGTGACACACATCCTATTGAACACATTTCTTAACATACTCTAAGGCTGCGGATCTCTCCGCAGCCTGTAAGTTTATCGATCATTCAGTAAAATCCGGCTCGATCAGCCCGTAAGTATTACCCTTTCTCTTATAAACAACATTCACTTCTTCTGTCTCAGCATTCAGGAATACGAAAAAGTTGTGTCCCAGAAGTTCCATCTGTACACATGCGTCTTCCGGATACATGGGTTTGAATCCAAATTTCTTGGTACGGATGATCTTGATCTCATTGGTATTCTCATCCTCAAAGTCCTTTTCCATAAATGCCTGCTGGAAGGTTCCTGCGTTTTGTTTTTTATCAATGATTTTTTTCCTATATTTTCGTAACTGTCTTTCGATGATTTCTTCTACCAGGTCGATGGAGACATACATATCGTTGCTCACCTGTTCAGAGCGGATGATATTACCTTTCACCGGAATAGTCACCTCAATTTTCTGACGTTCTTTTTCTACGCTCAGTGTTACATGTATCTCGGTGTCATCTGTGAAGAATTTTTCCAGCTTTCCAAGCTTGTCCTCTACTGCATTTCTTAATCCGTCTGTAATATCGATGTTTCTTCCGCTTATAATAAACTTCATGATGTCCAACCCCTTTAACGTGTATTTTACAGGACCTTTACTCCTGTAATGTATTCTTATTATATCAATATTCCTGCGTTTGTTCAACAGTTTTTAGAAAATTTTAACCATTATAAGTTTTTTGTAGTTACTGTTCGCAGATATTATACCGCGAGGTGTTTTGCGCAGCAAAATCCCGAGTTAACCAATTATCCCGCGGGGCACTTTGTGTGCATCGCGGAATATGTAGCGGCAGATACCCGGTTTCCTGGTGTATCTGCCCCATACAAAGATTACGGAGTGTTTGTGGTAGTATTGTTGTTGTTATTTCTGGCGTTGTTGTCTGTAGCATTGTCAGCATTATTTTCCACTGCGTCTCCTACATCCTCTGCTCCGTTTCTTACATCATCGCCCAGGTCTTCCACACCGTCTTTGATGTCTTCACCCAGATCGCCTACCATGCCGTCGCCTGTGCCGGCCTCTCCGCTTCCTGTGCCTGTGTCATTGGCTGCACCGTTATCTGTGGCGGAATTACCGTTATTCTTGTCAGTAGCGCTGCCATCCTTTGTTCCGTTCTTGTTATCTGCCTTGTCGTCTCCGGCTTTGTTGTCACCGGCATTGTTGTCCTCTGTGGCAGCTTTGTTGTCACCATTATCTGTGGCACCGCATCCGGCTGTCACGCACAGTACACCGGCCAGAAGGACACTTAATAAAAGTTTCTTCACCTTACGCATGGTTATTTCTCCTTTTCCTCTTTGTACTTAACGATAAAAGGCACTTCGCACCTTTTACTGTCACGATTAATATGTGCGTTTCCGTAAGAATTTATGTATGCTCACATATGTCGGAGAAAATGGAAAAACCGCCGTAAAACAACACTGCGTCTGCACAGTCTTACGGCGGTTCAAAATTTAATTTTTTAAAATTTATTTATGACAGAAGACATTCCCCAGCGGGCACTTCGCCTACTGCTATAAACTATCCGTTGATCACATTGCTCATGTTGTACATGCCCGGGCCTTTTCCCTTCAGGAATTTGGCAGCCTCCACAGCTCCTTTGCCAAATACGGCTTTTGAGTAGGCTGTGTGCTTGAATTCGATCACCTCATCAGGACCCGCGAAAATCACCTCGTGCTCTCCCACGATGCTTCCTCCGCGGACAGCAGACAGACCGATTTCTTTTGCGTCACGCTTCTCACGTGTCTGACTCCTGTCATAGACATAGTGATACTGGTTGTCCATAGCCTCATTCAGGCTGTCTGCCAATGCCAGTGCCGTGCCGCTTGGCGCGTCTACCTTCTGGTTGTGGTGCTTCTCCACGATTTCCATGTCAAAACCGGCGCCGGCCAGGACCTTAGCAGCCTCCTGTACCAGCTTCAGAAGTGTATTGATACCCAGGGACATATTGGCAGAACGGAGCACTGCTGTGCTCTCGGAAGCCTTAGCCACCTGCGCAAGCTGTTCCTCGCTAAGCCCTGTGGTACACAGGACCAGGGGAAGCTTCTTAGCCGTACAGTAGGCCAATACACCTTCCGTAGCTTTCGCGGATGAAAAATCGATCATGGCATCCGCCTGCACATCACAATCATTTATATTCGTGAACACCGGATATCCGTTGTCACGGTTATCTACAAGATCAATACCTGCTGCGATTTCAGCCTCCGGGTCATCCTTCACAAGTCCGGATATGACCTGACCCATATGGCCGTTGCAGCCGCTCATAATTATTCTGATCATCTTTTGTTCCTCTTTCTGCAGCTATCCATTAAATCTGCGGGGCAATGGTTTTCGTTATGCCAGTTTCAGACCAAATTTCACCATTTCCTCTTTCAGCTTTTCTTTGTTGGCCTCCTCCATCTCTGTCAGCGGTGAGCGGAGCGGACCTACCTCCATGCCCATCAGGTTCATAGCGGCCTTAACAGGGATGGGGTTGACTTCTGAGAACAGGGCGTTGATCAAAGGCATGGCATCCAACTGCATGTCACAGCTTCCCTTTACGTCACCGTTCAAATATTTTTCTACCATATCATGTGTGAATCTCGGTGCAACATTGGAGAGCACAGAGATAACACCCTTTCCGCCCAGGGAAAGAAGCGGTACGATCTGGTTGTCATTTCCAGAGTAGATATCAAGTTTTCCTTTTGTCAGAGCCGCCATCTCAGCAACCTGCGCAATATCCCCGGAAGCTTCCTTGATACCAACAATGTTGTCCACATGTTCCACTAAATATGCAACCGTCTTAGGCTGGATATTGATGCCGGTACGGCTTGGCACATTGTAGAGGATCACCGGAATCTTGATAGAATTCGCGATCTTAGTGTAATGCTCGATCAGGCCCTTCTGAGTAGCTTTATTATAGTAAGGAGTCACAAGAAGAACTCCGTCTGCGCCATATTTCTCTGCCTCTGTGGATAAGTAAATTGCGGTCTCTGTACAGTTGGAACCAGTTCCGGCAATTACCGGAATTCTCTTATTCACTTTATCAATTGTGTACTTAATGGTCTCCAGATGTTCTTCATGAGTGAGTGTGGAAGATTCTCCTGTGGTTCCGCAGATCACTATAGAATCTGTTCCCTCTTTGATCTGCTCCTCCAGGATTTCTCCCAGTTTTTCAAAATTTACATCACCATTTTCTTTCATCGGTGTGACAATAGCAACACCTGCACCTGTAAAAATAGCCATTTTTCTCCTCCTTATGTCTGCAATACTGCTTTTTCTTCCTGTGTAACTGCCAGTATCTCTACCACTGCGGCAAAAAACAATGCTGAATAGTTACCATCCTGTGTCATCTCAACTTTTTGGGCTGCCCGAACAGCCTTTATTTTATAACCTCCAGGGAAACAACCCTGTCAGCTGCCTCCTTCAGACGTTCGGGAACTACATTTCCGGTCAGGATCAGTTCTGTCTCTTCATCCTTGGTCCGGATCAGTTCCTCTACCTCTTCCTCGGTTATAATACCGAATTCCACAGCTCCCAGAATTTCGTCCAGGATCAGCATGTCGCATTCCTGCGTGACCAATACCTTTCTGGCATAATTGAGGCCGTTCCTGATATTGCAGTTTTCTTCCTGCTTCTCTTCGTCGGACAGGTCTTCATAATACTTATCCTTCTTCTCAAACCGGAACAGTCTCACGTTCGGCTCCAGAACAGACAGATAATCCAGTTCAGAAGTTGCTCTTCCTTTCAGGCACTGGATGACAATGGCCGTCTTCCCGTGGCCCACAGCACGTATCGCCTGCCCGATGGCCACACTGGTTTTGCCCTTGCCGGGTCCGCAGTATATCTGCACTAATCCTTCATTTTCCATACATTACACCTCTTGCGGATTCTATAACGCTTTATTTAAGAGTTGTGTATATATTACTACACATGACCAAATAATGCAATATTGGAATCTCAGGCTTCCTTCATTAGGGATCTATGAACAGTAACGTATTTCCATCCCTTTAGCTGTAGGTCTCACCATACTCCAGCTTGCTCACTGATACTTCGTAGGCGATCCTCTTTTCTGTATCAGTCTCGCTGAGCTTCTTAATATATTCCCTGCTCTGGATCCTTCCCCAGATATGCAGGCGTCCGCCTACCTCGAAGGATTTGGCGAAATTGGCGTTTCTGCCCCAGCAGATACACGGTATGTAGTCGGATTTTCCGTACGGCCTGTTGACAGCCAGAAGGATATCCGCGATTTCCCTGCCCAGCGGCGTCATGCGGTGGACCGGAGGTTTACAGATATACCCGTTGAGTTCAATGAGATTTGTCTCAATAGATTCATCTTCTTCCTCCACAAATGTAAGCTCCCGCACAAATACAGAGAGAACCAGCCGGTTTTTCTTCTCCTCATGCCTGTTGTAGGAGCGGAACTGCCCCTGCACCTGTATGTACTCGCCGATATAGCTCTGTGTCACATCCACCAGCCTCTCGGAAACCATGAGCGGTATTCTGTCCTCAGAACCGCTTAGACGCTTTACCAGCACATCTACCATGTAAAATCCTTCTCCGTATACCTCGTGACTTTTCTCGAACTCCGATGCGATGGCTCCCATGATGGATACCTGATTGTTTTCAATTATTTTATCTGCCATTGAATTATTTACCCCTTCCTCTGACTTGTATTTTGTCTATATCATATTTATTCTGGTCATACTTTTTTTAGAACAACTTTTTTTATTTTTTTTTAAAAAATATTTATTTCCGCTTTGTATTTACTCATAAGTGTGATAGAATGTGACTGGATTTAGCCGTAAAACAGCGGTTTTTCCATTAGAAAAGAGGTTATTTATGAAAACGAAAAGAGAAAACATCAGAAATGTAGCAATCATTGCCCATGTTGACCACGGCAAAACCACGCTGGTGGATCAGCTACTGAAACAGAGCGGTGTCTTCCGCGAAAACCAGGAAGTCCAGGAACGCGTCATGGACTCCAATGATATTGAACGCGAGCGCGGTATCACGATACTTTCTAAAAATACAGCTATATACTATAAGGATACAAAGATCAATATCATAGATACGCCGGGCCATGCAGATTTCGGCGGTGAAGTGGAGCGTGTCCTGAAAATGGTGGACGGCGTTATCCTTCTGGTAGATGCCTTCGAGGGCGCTATGCCCCAGACAAAGTTCGTACTGAAAAAAGCCCTGGAGCTTGACCTGCATGTTATTGTATGCATCAATAAGATCGACCGTCCTGAAGCACGTCCAGATGAGGTTATAGATGAAGTCTTAGAACTTCTCATGGATCTGGACGCCTCTGATGACCAGCTTGACTGTCCGTTCCTGTATGCCTCTGCAAAAGCAGGACACGCTGTTCTGGACCTGTCGGACTCACCGGAGAATATGGAGCCTTTATTTGAGACTATCCTCAAATATATCCCCGCTCCTACCGGAGACCCGGAGGCAGGCACACAGGTTCTCATCAGCACCATTGACTACAATGAATATGTGGGCCGTATCGGTGTGGGCAAAGTGGAGAACGGCACGATCTCTGTGAATCAGGAGGTCCTTCTTCTGAATCATCACGACCCGGATAAAAAGAAAAAAGTTAAGATCAGCAAGCTCTATGAATTTGACGGACTTGGAAAAGTTGAGGTAAAGGAAGCAGGTTACGGTTCCATCGTGGCTATATCCGGCATTGCGGATATCCATATCGGAGATACCCTCTGCTCACCGGAGAATCCTGAAGCCATTCCGTTCCAGAAAATTTCCGAGCCAACCATTTCCATGAATTTCTTGGTAAATGACAGCCCTCTGGCCGGCCAGGAAGGAAAGTTCATCACCTCCCGCCATTTAAGGGAACGTCTGATGCGCGAGCTGAACACAGACGTGAGCCTGCGTGTGGAGGATACCGACAGCACGGACTGCTTTAAGGTATCAGGACGAGGCGAGCTTCATCTCTCTGTATTGATTGAAAATATGCGCCGTGAAGGTTATGAATTCGCAGTCAGCAAAGCCGAAGTCATCTACCAGGAGGATGAGCGCGGGAAAAAGCTGGAGCCCATCGAGATCGCATATATCGATGTGCCGGAAGAATTTTCCGGAACTATCATCAATAAATTAAACGAACGTAAAGGTGAACTGCAGGGCATGAGTCCCGCAAGCGACGGAACCGTCCGCTTAGAATACCATATTCCTTCCAGAGGGCTTATCGGTTTCCGCGGTGATTTCCTCACCTCCACAAAAGGCACGGGGATCATGAACACAGCCTTCGACGGCTACGCTCCGTACAAAGGTGATATGTTCTACCGTAAGCTCGGTTCCCTGATCGCTTTTGAAGCAGGGGAAACTGTGACCTATGGACTCTTCTCCGCGCAGGACAGAGGTACGCTCTTTGTGGGCGCCGGTGAGAAGGTATACAGCGGCATGATAATCGGTGAGAGCGCAAAGCCTGAGGATATTGAACTGAATGTATGTAAGACAAAGCATCTGACCAATACGCGTTCCTCCTCCGCTGATGAAGCCCTGAAGCTGACACCGCCAAAGGTTCTCAGCCTGGAACAGGCTCTGGAATTCATCGACACAGACGAGCTGCTTGAGGTAACCCCCAAGTCACTCCGTATCCGTAAAAAGACCCTGGATTCCCGTCTTCGCAAACGCGAAGGAATCAAAAAATAATTTAACTGATCTGATCCATGACAGTTATGATAAAAAGATACCGCCATCTCAGCTTGAGCAATGGCGGTATCTTTTTGTCTCTGTTTTTCAGAATATTCTGTAATATTCTGACTTTTGTTATTTTATGCAAAATATTAATGCTTTTTTGTTGTGTTTTAATCCATTTTATGGTAAAATAAACTACACAACTGACAAGACGGAACATAAAACTTCAGGTACTTCATATGAGTAAGGGCGCAAACCAAAAACCAAATTTTTTAAGGAGGATTTCTATGGCAAAAAAACCAGAGAACAAAGCCCCGGAACCCATCAACAGCGTGGAAGCACTCAAGCAGCGAATCGCTTCCATGAAAGAAGCACAGAAAAAGTTTTCCGCCTTCACACAAGAGCAGGTTGACAGAATCTTTTTTGAGGCAGCCATGGCAGCGAATAAGCAGCGTATCCCGCTGGCAAAGCTGGCTGTTGCCGAGACCGGTATGGGCATTGTGGAGGACAAAGTCATCAAAAATCATTACGCAGCAGAGTATACCTATAACACATATAAAAGGGTTAAGACCTGCGGCGTAGTGGAACAGGACACCTCATACGGCATTAAAAAAATTGCTGAACCTGTTGGCATCGTAGGTGCGGTCATTCCCACCACGAACCCCACATCTACAGCTATTTTCAAATGTCTGATCTGTCTGAAAACCAGAAACGCCATCATCATCAGTCCCCATCCCAGAGCCAAGAAGTGTACCATCGAAGCAGCCAAGATCGTACTGGATGCCGCTGTAAAAGCAGGGGCACCGGAAGGCATTATCGGATGGATCGAGGAACCTACCATTGAGCTTTCCAATGAACTGATGAAATCCGTGGACGTTATCCTGGCCACAGGCGGTCCCGGAATGGTAAAAGCCGCATACTCCTCCGGGAAGCCGGCCATCGGCGTAGGCCCCGGCAATGTTCCTGTTATCATGGACAGTTCCTGCGACATCCCAACTGCCGTATATTCTGTTATCCATTCCAAGACCTTTGACAATGGTATGATATGTGCATCCGAACAGTCCGTCACTGCAATTTCAGATATCTATGATGAGGTAAAGAAGGAATTCATAAAGAGGGGATGCCATGTACTGAACAAGACAGATCTGGACAAGGTACGCAAGATCATCCTGACAGAAGCCGGAACCGTCAATCCCAAGATCGTAGGCCAGCCTGCAGCGGTCATTGCCGAGATGGCAGGCGTCACGGTACCAAAAGAGACGAAGATCCTCATCGGAGAGGTAACTTCTGTGGATGTCTCTGAACCTTTTGCACATGAAAAATTATCACCTGTCCTGGCGCTTTATAAAGCAAAGGATTTTGATACTGCCCTTGACATGGCTGACCAGCTGATCAAAGACGGCGGCTATGGACATACTGCATCCCTGTATATCCATCCCTCCCAGACAGAGAAGATGGCGCAGCACGCAGACCGCATGAAGGCCTGCCGTATCCTGGTCAACACCCCATCCTCCCACGGAGGTATCGGCGATCTCTATAACTTCAAGCTGGCTCCGTCCCTGACCCTGGGCTGCGGTTCCTACGGCGGCAACTCTGTATCTGAGAACGTAGGTGTCAAGCACCTGCTGATCACCAAAACCGTTGCCGAAAGGAGAGAGAACATGCTTTGGTTCAGAGTCCCGGAAAAGGTATATTTCAAGAAAGGCTGTCTGCCGGTCGCTCTCGATGAGCTGAAGAACGTATACGACAAGAAAAAAGCCTTCCTGGTAACTGATACATTCCTCTATCAGAACGGCCACACAAAGCCGATCACAGATAAACTGGACGAGATGGGGATACCGTACAGTTGTTTCTTTGATGTAACACCTGATCCCACCCTGCAGTGTGCACAAAAAGGCCTGGAGCAGTTAAACGCCTTCGGTCCTGATGTGATCATTGCCCTGGGCGGCGGTTCTGCTATGGACGCTGCCAAGATCATGTGGCTCATGTATGAACATCCCGAATGCAATTTTGAGGACCTGGCTATGGATTTCATGGATATCCGCAAGAGAGTCTTTGAATTCCCGAAAATGGGCGAAAAGGCAATGATGGTATCTGTCCCCACCTCCTCAGGTACCGGTTCAGAGGTGACGCCTTTTGCTATCATCACAGACAAGACTACGGGAACCAAATGGCCTATCGCAGACTATGAACTTCTGCCGAATATGGCCATCATAGATGTAGACTTCATGATGAGCCAGCCAAAAGGACTGACAAGCTCCTCCGGTATTGACGCACTGACTCACGCCTTAGAAGCATACGCCTCTATAATGGCCACCGATTACACAGACGGTATTGCGCTGAAAGCAGTACAGCTTATCTTTGATTATCTGCCATCCGCTTACGAGAACGGCGCTGCTGACCCCATTGCAAGGGAAAAGATGGCCAATGCCTCCACGCTGGCCGGCATGGCTTTTGCCAATGCTTTCCTGGGCATCTGCCACTCTATGGCACATAAGCTGGGCGCCTACCACCACATCCAGCACGGTATTGCCAACTCCCTGCTGATCGAACTGGTCATGCGCTACAATGCAGACCCGTCACCGGTTAAGATGGGCACCTTTTCACAGTATCCCTATCCGCATGCAAAAGAGAGATACTGCGAGGTTGCGCGATTCATCGGCATCAAAGGCAGAAATGACGATGAAGTGTTTGACAATTTCATCGAAGCCATCGCCAAACTGAAAGAGAGAGTTGGGATCAAACGTACCATAAAAGAATACGGCATTGACGAAAAAGCATTCCTGGCTACCCTGGACCAGATGGTTGAGGATGCCTTCAATGACCAGTGTACCGGTGCCAATCCCAGATATCCGCTGATGTCTGAGATGAAAGAACTCTATCTGAAAGCATATTACGGGGAATGATTCCTCTGTAATAAATGGGGAGGTCCGAATTCGGACCTCCCCTGTTTAAACTCCCCTTCAGACCTACTGAATAGCTAGCAAATCTCTTCTATAAAATATCTGTGTATTCCCGGATCACCGGTAAGCTCCGGATGAAAAGCCAGCCCTAACTGGCTGCCATAGCGTGCTGCCGTTATATTCCCTTTTGTGACGGCCAGGATTTCCACGTCCTCTCTGACCTTTTCTATATAGGGCGCCCGTATAAAGGTCATAGGGAACTGGCCCACTCCTTTCACTTCCTCCACAGTCTGAAAGCTTCCCAATTGTCTGCCATAGGCGTTGCGCCTGACAGTAACCGGCATGGTTCCGAAGCATGGCTCCCCTCCATCCACGTTCTCAGCCAGCAGGATCAGTCCGGCACAGGTTCCCATGACCGGCATACCGTCCTCAATACTTTTTCTGATGGGATTCAGAAGCCCCAGCTCCCCGAGCAGCTTTTTCATAACTGTGCTCTCACCGCCGGGAATGATCAGAGCGTCCAGGTCTTCTCGGAAATCTTTTCTCTGCCTGATCTCTGTACAATCCGCCCCCAGGCTTTCCAACATGTCTCTGTGTTCTGCAAAGGCACCCTGAAGTGCCAGAATACCGATCCTCATCATTTACCTCTCTCAGCCATGAGCAGCTCTATTTCCTGCTCATTGATACCCACCATAGCTTCACCCAGGTCCATGGACAGTTCTGCTATCATTTTTGCATCCCTGAAATTTGTCACAGCCTTTACGATCGCCGCTGCCCGCTTCCGGGGATTCCCGGACTTAAAGATACCGGAGCCTACAAAGACTCCCTCTGCCCCGAGCTGCATCATCAGCGCCGCGTCTGCGGGAGTTGCCACGCCGCCTGCTGCGAAGTTCACAACAGGAAGCCTTCCATGCTCTCTCACATACACCACCAGATCATAGGGAACGGCAAGTTCTTTTGCCTTATTGTATAATTCATCCTCCTCCATAGAGGTGATCCTGCGGATTTCCCCCTGCATCAATCGCATATGGCGCACAGCCTGGACCACATCTCCTGTACCCGGCTCCCCCTTTGTGCGGATCATGGATGCCCCCTCATTAATCCTGCGCAGTGCCTCTCCCAGATCTTTTGCCCCACAGACAAAAGGCACTTTGAACTTCCTCTTGTCTATGTGATATACGTCATCTGCAGGGGATAAAACTTCGCTTTCGTCTATGTAATCAATCTCTATGGCCTCCAGGATCTGTGCCTCCGCGAAATGTCCGATCCTGCATTTTGCCATAACCGGTATGGATACCGCGGACTGGATTCCCTGGATCATTTTGGGATCACTCATCCTTGCCACGCCTCCTGCGGCCCGGATATCCGCAGGTATCTTTTCCAGCGCCATTACTGCGCAGGCTCCCGCCTCCTCTGCTATCTCCGCCTGTTCCGGTGTGGTCACATCCATGATGACTCCGCCTTTCAGCATCTGGGCCAGTTCTTTATTTAACTCATATCTGTTTTCCATTCTTATCTCCCTTTCTGCTTTTCCCTTTAAAGTGAATGTGATAAACTCATACCCATATCAGTTTAAACATCTTCCCGGGATAGACATGTGTAGAATTTATGATGTTATGAATTATATCTGCCATCTGTCCTTTTTACAAATGCCAGTTCTGACATTTTTAACCATGCCAGTTTTGCGTAAAGGGAAAAAAATACCCCTCAGGATTTTACACCTGAGAGGTTATGTATCTGTTGATCTGCGTTTTTACTCTACCTGCTGCTCACCTTCGCCAAAGAAGTAATGAGCCGCGCCATTTTCCAGTTTCACGCCTTTTGCCTCTGCCAGTTCACTTACAGTTACCAGCTTGTAGCCCTGTTCAACCAGTTCCGGGATTGCCCGGATCGCGGCCTTCACGGACCACTGATGGATGTCATGCATGAGAACTACAGAACCATCCTTCACGTTATCCACAGTTACCTGATAAGTCTGGTCTTCACTCTTGGTCGCCCAGTCTCTTGTATCAATACTCCACATGATAAGCGGCATGCCAATTGCGGCCTGTACCTCCTCATTATACGCGCCTCCCGGCGGACGCATAACCGTTGCAGGTTCCCCTGCTGCTTTTTTGATCGCATCATTGGTTCTTGTAACTTCGTCCGTTACCCCGCTGGCACCTAATGTAGTCAGGTTTTCATGACTCCATGTATGATTACCCAGTTCCATTCCGGCATCCTTTAAATCCTTCACAATCTCAGGATATGCCTCTGCCTGAGGCCCCAGCATGAAAAAGGTAGCCTTGGCATTATTTTTTGTGAGACAATCCAGCAGTTCTTCCGTATATTCCCCCGGACCATCATCAAAAGTCAAAGCAACCATTGGCCGCTTCTTTGTCTCGTCGTATTTCCCGCTGTCATCAAAAAAGTAGTCCTCACCGTCCAGCTCCAGCCAACCGGTCTTCATGTAGCCGTTTTCATCAAAATAATACTTAGAGCCGTCGATCTCTTTCCAGCCGTTTTTGAAAAAGGTTCCATCTGTGTCACGGTACCACCAGCCCTTGTCGTCCTGCTGCCAGCCCATCACACCTGAGGATGTCATCTTTGACAGATCCGCCGCTCCCATAACCGGCTGCTTCGTCGCCGCTGTTGTGTCCTCCTGGGTAGTTGTCTGGGCTTTAACCTCCACAGCTCCCTCTTTCGGAACCCCTGTCTTTCCCGAAATCAGTTTATGTATGCCCGTCCCCACAAGTCCGATCACCAACACCAGCACTGCTGCCATAGCTACCAGGCGCATTATCCTTCGTCTGCGCATCTGCCGCTTCTTTTCGAGTCTTCGTCTGCGCATGCGTTCCTGCCTTCGCCGCTCGTACTCCAGATCTCTTTCGTCTTCCATCATTATACTCCCATCTCCACTTACACTAGATATTCCATTTCATGATACCTTTTTTCTCGACAAGTTGCAACAGCAAATCTCTTAATTTTCCTTAAACCGTAAAAATTTCTTATTCTTATTATAATGTATTTTTCTAAGTTTGTATAGTCTAATCTTTACTATTTTTATCCAATTATGTCATATAAAAAATCCGGAAAGAAAATTTACACTTGTCAGACCGGCTGACACCAATTTTCCCTCCGGATACTTCTATACACATGCTATTTGTTCACATGCTTTTTTCTATTCACATGCTATTTTTCACCATTTCTTGTATTTGGTCCTTTATGCGCCTCTCTTTAAGATTCTGCCTGAACGTTTGGGCTGATTTCCCCTTTTTCATCGTCAGACTTTCCAAAATAGTTTTTCGTCTCCGAGAATACCACACGGCTCAGCGCCACCAGTGCGATCAGGTTCGGAAAAGCCATCAGAGCATTAAAGATATCCGCAATGTTCCACACCGCCTGCACCGTCATATACGGCCCGATAAAAATTGCCAGAATATACAGCCAGCGGTACCCTTTTACCACCTTCCTGTTCCTGTTAAACAGATATTCAATACAGCGCTCCCCGTAATAGTTCCAGCCCAGGATCGTGGTAAATGCAAAAAATACCAGACACACCATCAGAACCACAGATGCCACCACCGGCGGAAACGGCAATCCCTTCTGAAACGCCGCAGTGGTGATTGCCACGCCCTCCAGTCCTGTATTCCAGGTGCCTGTCACCACGATGGAAAGGCCCGTCATGGTACAGATCACAATGGTATCAATAAAAGTACCCGTCATGGATACAAGTCCCTGGCGTACCGGGGAATCAGTCTGTGCCGCTGCTGCCGCAATCGGCGCACTTCCCAGGCCTGCCTCGTTGGAGAATATACCCCTGGCAATTCCCTTCTGCATGGCAACCATCATAGTACCCATGGCTCCGCCTGCCAGGGCACTGCCGGAAAACGCACTCTTTACGATTGCCAAAGCCGCAGCCGGGATTTCTCCCAGATGGGTCACTATAATAATAAGCGCAAATACAAAATACAATACAGCCATAAACGGCACTACAACCTGGGAAACCTGCGCGATCCTCTTCAGTCCGCCGATGACCACCAGGCCTACGCATACAGTCAAGATAAGGCCCGCAATGACAGTGGCTATGGAGTAACTTCCTCCAAACAAAGATATCGTGTTGGCTTTTTCCGGGTCAAAGAAGTTGCAGACCGCAGAGGAAATACCATTTACCTGGGTAAAAGTACCGATTCCCAGAAGGCCCACACCTGCCCCGAAAAATGCAAAGATTTTAGCCAGCCATCTCCATCTGACTCCCATACCATTTTCTATGTAATAGAAGGGTCCGCCCAGCACATGTCCGTTCCCGTCAATGGTGCGGTATTTGATGGCAAGCACGCCCTCGGCATATTTGGTAGCCATTCCGAAAAAGGCTGCCAGTACCATCCAGAACAAAGCTCCCGGGCCGCCTGCCGCAAGGGCGGTTGCCACTCCTACAATATTTCCTGTACCGATGGTGGCTGACATAGCTGTGCAGAGAGCACCAAAACTGGTCACCTCACCATTCCCGCTGTCTTCATTCTTAACCATGAACTTCAGCGCTTTCCCCAGATGCCGTATCTGCAGAAAACCCATTCTCAAAGACAGATAAATCCCTGTGCTGAGAATTAAAATTATCAGCGGCGGTCCCCAAACCACCTCGTCAAACCATGCGATAAAACGATCCAATTGCTGCAAAACTACCTGTAACATTTCTTCTTCCGTCCTCTCTTTTTTACATATTTTCTTCCGTTTAAAACGAAACAAAAAAAGACTGTGGCTTTCCACAGTCTCCATAAGAGTACGACAAAATATATACAAGATTTTACCTTTGTATACTCTGTCCTTTTGCCTGAGAGATTGGCAGCTAATGAAACTGCCGTACACCTTCGGCGCTCTTACTTGAGACTCTCCAGAGCCGTTGTTTTCACAACGTTTTATACTTTACCATATTCGCCCTGCAAACACAAGTGTTTTTTTCAGAACAACGTTTCCTTTTGCCGCTCCGGTTATAATACCATGATATAACGTTTTTTCCCCGGACAGCATAAACGCAGGGACTGCAAAAAATGCAGCCTCTGCGCAGACTTAGAATCTTTCTTTTTTATACATGCAGTGATCAGAATTCTATATTCAACTCCTGCTCCTTCACATGATGTTTCTCCGCGAATCCGGTCAAAAACAGGGTCAACGCCCCGTCTCCTGTCACATTGCAGGCAGTTCCAAAGCTGTCCTGAAGCGCAAAGATGGTAAGCATCAGCGCTGTTCCAGTCTCGTCAAAGAGAAGAACACCTGTGATCAATCCCAGGGAAGCCATAACCGTACCTCCCGGCACTCCCGGCGCTCCGATGGCAAACACGCCCAAAAGCATGCAGAACAGCACCATCATCCCCACAGACGGCAGCTCGCCGTATAATATCTTGGATACCGTCATGACAAAGAACACCTCTGTCAGAACAGAGCCGCACAGATGGATATTGGCAAATAGTGGAATGCCGAAGTTCACCATATCTTTCCTCAGTACCTTTGATTTTCTGGCGCCCTCGAGTGCCACTGCAAGGGTGGCGGCGCTGGACATGGTACCCACAGCAGTCAGATAAGCAGGGCCGTAATATTTCAGCACTTCCAGTGGATTTTTCCCTGAGTATGCACCGGCTATGCCGTAGAGCAGCGCAAGCCAGATGTAATGTCCTGCCATAACGATAACAATGACTTTCAGGAACACAGGGAGCTGCTTTGTGATCGTTCCCTCATATGTCAATCCGCAGAAGGTTGACGCGATAAAAAACGGCAGAATAGGAATGATGAATTTTGTCACAATCTTCAGCACGATTTTCTGGAACTCATCCAGGATCGCTGTTGTATAGCGGGCTTTCGTCCACGCTGCTGCCAGACCGAGCATAATGGAGAATACCAGCGCACTCATAACCGGCATAATCTGGGGAATATCAAGCTGGAACACCACATTCGGCAGTTCCTTCAGCCCCTCCACCTCAGACTGTATGGACAGATGAGGGATCAGTCCGTAACCCGCTCCCATTGCCATCAATGCAGCCCCGATAGAAGAAGTATAGGCTATAGCCAGCGCCACTCCCAGCATCTTAGAGGCATTGTTCCCCATCTTGGTAATGGACGGCGCAATAAATCCGATAATGATCAGAGGAACACAGAAGGTGATGACCTGCCCCAGAATATATTTGATAGTTACCACTACATTCATAACTGCCTCATTTGCAAAAAGGCCGATGACCATACCCAGGACTACGCCGATCAAAAGGCGCACGGGCAGGCTTTTCAATAATTTTTTCATCTCAATTCTCCTCTCTTTTTTTCCTATTTGTTTATCCCAGTATGCCCAGATGTTCCAGTAATATTTTCAATCCGAGAAGCACCAGGATAATACCGCCGGCAAGTTCCGCTTTGGCTTTGTATTTCGTCCCAAAGACATTGCCTACTTTTACCCCAAAGACGGAACAGACAAATGTGACAAGACCGATAAAAGCGGCCGCCGGCACGATCGCCACATCCAGAAAGGCAAAAGTGATTCCCACCGCCAAAGCATCAATGCTGGTTGCCACAGCCAGTGGAAACATAGTTTTTGCATCCACCCCTGCCACGGGACAGGATTCCTCTTTGTCCAGGGATTCCCGGATCATATTGATACCGATAAATCCCAGCAGGATGAACGCGATCCAATGGTCGATTGCGGTTATCTTATCTTTGAACTGTACGCCCAGCAGATAACCGATCACCGGCATCAAAGCCTGGAATCCCCCAAACCAAAGACCTACGGCTGCCATGTTCTTTATCCTCAGCTTCTCCATGGAAAGCCCTTTGCATATGGAGACAGCAAAGGCATCCATGGACAGGCCAACCGCCAATGTAAATAACGTAAATAAATCCATAGTTTACTCCTGTTCATATGTATTCTGTTATCTTGTCATTGTATTGCCCATTATACTATACGGAGCAGGTTTTGTAAAAATGTTTTTTTCGCGTTTTTTTCCAGGGAAAAGGCGTTTTTTTCTATTTACCAAAACGAATTCCCTGCTTATAATGGAGAAAATGGAGAAATTTAGTAAAGGAGAATATGATATGTTGAAAGAAACGTTCCACAACCCGCTTCTGCCCGGTTTTTATCCGGACCCATCCATCTGTCGTGTGGGGGATGATTACTATATGGTGACCTCATCTTTCGTGTACTATCCCGGACTGCCTATATTCCACAGCAAGGATCTGGTCCACTGGGAACAGATCGGTCATGGCATCCACAGACCTGAACAGCTCAATTACAAAAACTGCGAAACCAGCGAGGGACTTTGGGCACCCAGCATCCGATTCCACAAAGGAACCTTTTATATTATTAATACGTTCGTTTCCGAAGGACGTGAAGCAAAACGTGATAATTATATCATAACAGCTAAAAATCCTGCGGGACCGTGGAGTGACCCCATTGTGGTGGAGGGAGCCGACGGCATTGATTCCAGCCTGTTCTTTGACGAAGACGGATCTGTCTGGTACGTGGGAAATTTCATCAGTGATGAAAAGCTCTACGAAGGGCATCACGGCATTTACTTAAATGAACTGGACCCTGAGACACTGCAGTTCAAAGGACCCAGGACTATAATATGGGATGGCAAAAAAACCAGGAGCAAATGGATCGAGGCTCCCCATATCTATAAAAAAGACGGCTATTATTATCTGTTAGTGGCAGAGGGCGGCACCTTTGTAACCCACAGTGTACAGATGGCCCGCTGCCGCACCATTGACGGGGATTATGAGATCTGTCCCAGAAATCCCATTGTGACCCACCGGCATATGCCGCTTTTAAACCCTATTTCCGTTACCGGACATGCCGATATCGTAGAGACCCAGAACGGGGAATGGTGGATGGTACTGCTGGCTGTACGCCCTTATGAAGGCGGGCACTACAACCTTGGCCGTGAAACCTTTATGGTTCCTTTTGTATGGGCAGAGGACGGCTGGCCTATGATCGACAACGAAACAGGACTCGTGCAGGAGGAGGAGCGCCTTCCGAAGCTGCCGCGCACCGTATATCCCCTTATGCCGGAGTGTGACAATTTTGAGGATGAAGCTCTTCAGATGCAGTGGAATACCATTCACCCACCGGTGGAACCTTTCTATTCTCTCACAGAACGACCCGGATATCTGCGGCTCATGACAAGACCACAGGTGATGGAAGAGATCTGTACTCCTTCTTTTGTGGGACGCAGGCAACGCCATAAGAGCTTTCTGGCTAAAACTGCCATGGAATTCCATCCGGCCTCAGACTGCGAAGAGGCAGGGATCGCACTGGTACAGGATGACCGCTTTCACTATCTGATGGTCATGAAGAAAAAGGGCACCACCCCTTACCTGCAGTTCTACAAAACAGAAAACGGCTGCCGTACTCTGGTAAAGGAAACCGAGCTTAAAGACAGCAGACGTCTTTATCTAAGTGTTCAGGGAAACACTACGGACTATGATTTTTACTACGGATACAGCGAGTCAGAAATGATTCCTTTCCTGTCCGGTGTGGACGCCTCTCTTTTAAGCTCTGTTGTAAACAACGGCTTTACAGGCGTTTATCTGGGCATGTATACCAGCTCTGCTCACGAACCAAGTACCAGCTATGCTGATTTTGACTGGTTCCAGTACCAGGGAGAATAAAAGAGTCTGCTGCCTGCAGGATTCCCATGCCGAAGTACATAGATCATGCCGGAGCACAGGTTAATGTGCTCCGGCATGATCTAAACACAACGGCAGCATTTTTCTAAATAAGAGAAGAAAAGGCATCCAGATTCTCCTGCAGCATCCGGAAAAATTTCTCCGCATGATAGCCGTCATTTGCCACATGGTTAAAGTTTCCGGTCACGGGCATTTTAATCCTTCCGTCTTTCTCCTGATATTTTCCCACTGTGATGAATGGGATGTAGCTCTCACTGCCTGACTCCGGATTTACGAAAGAGGCCGGACGCACATAACAGATAGACTGGTATGACGTGTTGGGCAGAATGGTGATATCCACACATCCCGGAACAGGTTTTCCGTAATAATACAGGGAACTGCCGTTCTCCGCCTTCTCTTTATCTTCCAGAAATGCCTCATAAAACCTCTTAAAATCACCGCTGAACTCTGTGACCATATGGGTAAACAGATGCCCTTCCCCTCTCCGCATAAGCGTGTAACACGGATTCAGCCGCTCATAATACCCTATGGACCCATCCACCTTTGCAAAGCGGAAATCCGCATCACTGTTTACCGTATTGGCAATGCACCAGCAGACAGACGGATAGAACTTATATCCCTTTCCATGTATGCCTTCCAAAAATCCTGTCACATCCACCTCTGAAGTCAGATTATAGGTATATCCTGCAAAGCGCTGAAATATTTCTTTTCTCTCCCAGTTCTCAAGATCAATTGTGTGAAACATAATTTCCTCCTTTTTCCGTTGGGTCTTTCTTACAGAATAGCTTTTTTCACCGGGTAAAACAAGCAGTATTTTTCATACAGACGGCAAAAAAGGTATCACTTTTACGCAATACCTTTTTTCCTATGTCAAATCTATTAGTCTACGCCTCCGGCGTTAAAAAATCCATCTCGTTGTCTCAGATACATCCATGGTAATGCCAGGACCCATCTTCGGATATATAGCTGAAAATACCAGATCCACTGCGAACAGGGCGACCAGCATAACACAGAGAACCACTTTTGGCGTCTTCGGGATTTTTCTGAACAGGTTATCCATTGCAGGTGCGGCTATATAGAGAATCACACATGCGCCTACGGCAAACAGTGTCAGAACTTCCAGACATACCCTTCCGTTAATGTTAAACAGGCTCTCACTGTAATCCCAATACTTTACGCCCCGGAACTGTTCCAGTGCCCATCCTGTGGTATATTCCAGGATACCGCTTCCTATGTACGCAAAGACAAATACATGAACCGGCTTTGCAGCAAATCTTTTTAAAAGCACCAGAGTCATCACACCGCCCACACCATATATGGGAAGCCACGGTCCCCATGTGGTGCCCCTGTTGATGATCGCTCCGTCCATGAAAATATGAAGAAATACTTCCCATAGCCATCCTACGGTTGACGCAGAAAAGAAAAATAATATTAAACTTGTCAGGGAATAGGCCCTGTCATATTCTGCTTCTATAAATCTTTCCTGTGCAAACTGTCTTCTCACACCCTCTGAGATTCTTACCACCATGTCTCTAGCCATTTCTTTCCCCTCCTTCTTTTTTCCTTTTCTTTATTATGGCTTTATCTTACCAACGAAAAAACAAGAAGGAATTGTAAAAATCCGAAAGAAATTATAAAGATATTATTTAAAAATTCCAAAACTTTATAAAGTTCATACTCTAATAGGCACTTTGCAATTTATGCCCCGGCTAGTGTTTCATGGGAAGGTATGATATAATGGCACCAGTGGATCAAGGGTATCTGCTTGAACTTGGCTGCTGTTTTTACTTTAAATTGAGGAGGATCTATTATGAAACTTGATAAAATACACCATGTTGCCATTATTGTGTCTGATTATAAAAAATCCAGGGATTTTTATGTAAACCAACTGGAATTCGAGATCATACGGGAAAATTATCGGGAAGAGCGGGACGACTGGAAGCTGGATCTGCGTCTGGGTGACTGTGAGCTGGAGATATTCGGAGTAAAAAACCCACCGGCCCGTGTAAACCGCCCTGAGGCCTGCGGACTTCGCCACCTGGCCTTTGCTGTCGATAATATGGAGGATGCCGTTGCTTGGCTGAACGCAAAAGGAATCGAGACAGAACCTGTCCGCATCGATGATTTTACAGGAAAAAAGATGACCTTCTTTTTTGACCCGGACGGTCTTCCCCTGGAACTGCACGAATAAGAATGTGACCTTCTGTCACATTTTTATTTTTACGGTTGTCCCCTCTTCCTCTGAGGATTCGTAGTCCATCTTCCACCCATGGAGTTTTACGATCTCATAACATAGGCCGATTCCGTAACCGTTGCGCTCAGCCTCAGCTCTTGGAAACTCATGATTCCGGTTCAGGTAGTTTAACTTCTGCTTTTCTATATATTTTCCGTCATTCCATATACAGACACAGTTGTCCGAGGCAGTCACGGTCACATGCTTCCCTGCTTTTACGGCATTACTGATCAGGTTTTTAAACAGACAAAGGATAAGAGAGCCGTCCCCCTCTATGGCGTCCATGTGATTTTCCACATGAATGCCGGGATATGCTTTTTTCATCTCACCAAGCAGTTCCCGCATCTGCAGCTTCTGGTATTTTATATTCCCTTCTCTCAGGTTTCCCATGACCAAAAGTCTGTCCACAGTTTCCCTGAGACTGCCGGCCTCCTTTACGATCTGTTCCCCTGCAAAGAAACGGTCCTCCTCTGTAATATTTCCCATCTGGATATACTGTCCATAGCCCTGCAGTACAGTCAGAGGTGTCCTCAGTTCGTGGGCAATATTATTGATCGGCATATAAATCTTTTTCATGGTCATGTAGAGCATAGTGCCTATCACTGTCTCCAGAAGCAGGGCTGTAACCAGGAAATACAGCAGTCTTCTGCTCTGCCCCCGGTATAAATCCTGAATGTTCTCCATATACACCACCTCACAGCCTTCCTCCCCGGTTCCTGCCTGACCGATGATGACTGCATAGCGTTCCCCTTTATAGGTCACAATATCCGCATTGCCCATAATCCCCACGCCCGCCGGAAGGTGGTTCACAACGGTCCTCTCCCCGCGGCTCACGTTGATATAAGTTCTATTCCGGTAATAGCCCTGCCCCAGGTAAAGCAGCTTCTCCTCCCCATCCTCTGAACCCATCAGCCCTTCTACTGTATAGGCAAACTGCTGCTGTCTTTTTATGACATCGTTCATGCGGGTTTCCAGATCATTTTTAAATCCCATGGCAGCCAGAAGAAGCATGGACAGATTCAAGATCACCAGAAACAGAATATACGCTGCCAGATAATTTTTCTTCCAAAGCTGCATATCATATCTCCAGTCTGTATCCGTATTTGAATACTGTCTTGATATAATCCTCGAGTCCCAGTTTCTTCCGTATCCTCTGGATATGCACATCCACAGTTCTGTCATCTCCGAAAAAATCCATCCCCCAGGCCAGATCCAGAAGCTGGTTTCTGGAAAGAGCTATATTTCTGTTGACCAGCAGTACCCGCAGAAGCTCGAACTCCCGGTTGGTAAGCTCCACATCCGCCCCGCCTCTGGTGACCCGGTGTCTCTCCACGTCTACCCTCACCCCATCAATGGCAAATATCTTTTCTTCCCTGTGGAACCTTCTGAGCACTACCTGGACCCTGGCAACCAGCTCTTCCATGGCAAAGGGTTTTACAATATAATCCTCCGCGCCGCTGTTCAACCCTCTTACTCGGTCTGTGACCTCATCTCGGGCTGTCACGTAGATGACCGGAACATCCCCTATCTGCTCCATCACCTGAAAGCCGTCCATATCCGGGAGGTTAATATCTAGAAGTACGATATCCGGTTTTTCATTTACTGCTGCCCTGAGAGCCTCTCTGCCGGTGTATACCTGACAGCATTTGTGGCCCGTCATGGTGAGTGTTCTTTTCATCAGCTCATTTATGGACCGCTCATCTTCCACTATTAAAATATCTGCCATTTGTATCTGCCTTTCTGTCAGTTTTTCGGATGGTCTGAGGTGTTATAGGCGTTTTCTCCTATAGCGACCAGATCCTCCGCTGTCAAATCCTTTATCTTTGCACTCTCTGCATCCAGTCCGTGTTCTTCGCAGTAGGACTCAATGACCTGCTTTCCCCCGTTAAAAGCATAGATATCACCAAGATAGGTTTCCAGAGAGTCCATGCCCTCTCCCTTTTCCGTCAGGAGGGGTTTTCCTCCCATCTCATTGAGAAGCCAGAGAGCCTCTTCATAATTCCTCATTTCACGGGTGACATCTTTCATGGTGACACTGTCATAATCCAGACCGTATTTTTCACACACCTGTTTTACGATATTCTGGTCTGTCACCGCCTCTTTGTACAGCGTATCCTCATCCCAGGGTATATAGACTGCCGTTTCATCCTGTGCCAGTTTCTCCTCTGCGGCCTCTTTCACCTGCTTCTCTGCCGCGTTCTGTCCGTAAACGGCTATGGTCCCCGCTGCCGCAGTGACGCACAGGGTTACTGTGACAGCCGCCGCTGCTGCCTTATGCTGTTTTAATTTTTTCCACATCATAATTCTGCCTCCTTTTCCTGAATCCTGTTTTCTTTTTACATTTACAGCATAATCTACCCATGTTGCAGAGTTATTACAGACTTTCGCAAAAGAATTATATGAATGATTAAATTCAGAAATATTTTCATACCTCTTCTTCTCATCATACTATAACTTAGAAAAAAGAACCATACCGCACGCATCCATGCAATATGGTTCTTCCTCTAAATTTTAAAATGCATCTCTTATCTGTTCTGTCAGCGCGTCCACATCCGCTGATTTTACCAGAAAACGCTCACTGCCGTTAATGGAAACACTGTCATATGTATCATCATAAGGATAATATGTCAGCTCTACATCAGGGGCATCCTCTGTGTTCCTTTTAAAGACTACCTGCAACTTCACATCCCTGCTGCCTTTTTGCAGGCCGCCCTCCTCTATCTCCGAATCCAGCATTACACTTAAAAGAGCCTGATAGACGGCTGTAAAGTCCTCTTTTTCCACTTTCTTTCCGTCCATTTTATACTGGTCCCCGCCCGGTTCCATGGTGTGCTCCTTGCTGTCGGTCTTGATCTCCACACGTTCCACGGTTTCAATGTTGACCAGCGCCGGAATCTTCAGGATATAGTCAAAAGGATTCAGTCCGTAAACCGCATCCAGCAAGGCGGAAGGAATCTTGTACACTGCGTCCTCATATCCCTCCACTGCCACATAGGTGTTTCCCTCTCCGTCTTCACTGCCTATGAGAAGAGTTGCGGTACTGTCCGCATACTTTGTCTTCTTGGCAGTATCCGCATCCATGGTATTCACAAAATCAATGGTCATGATGGTGGAGGTTCCTGTGATTCCTGTATCCACACCCTCCTCCACTGCCACCGGAGCCGTAAAATTCATTTCCTTCAGGATATCAAACAGCGTGTACATGGTTTCCGTGTTGACTGTGACGATCTCATCATAGGGGTTTAGTATCTCCCAATAATCAAAATCCATCTTATAATCAGCCGGCTCTTTGGAGAGATTAAAAATTTCGTTTCCGTCCTGTACCAGCACAAGCCTGCGGACACCGTCCGGGATGAACTGAGGATGTTCCGACACTGCTGTCCCGGGTTTCTCTTCCGCGGCCTTTGCTTCACTTTTTCCCTTTTCCGTCTCTGCTTTTTCTGTCTTTTCCCGGGACGCAGATTCCGCTTTTGTCTCCTGACCGCAGCCTGAGATCACTCCGGCTGTCAGAGATGAGACGATACCCAAAATCATCAGTTTCCGTAAAATTTTCCTCATATTCATCTCTCCTGTCTTATAAGATCACATCCAGCTCCACTGTTTTTCTACCTGTCAACTGCTCACTTCTTGCATCCGGCTGAGAGGTTCCCGCAAACAGTTTAAAGTGTCTGCTGTCAATATGACGTTCGCCTGCCTCATCCACCACATTCATGGCTGCATTGGCAACTGTCACAGTAATGGTCCTGCTCTCACCTGCTGCAAGGAATACACGCTTAAATGCGCACAGGCTGTAATTACGCACTGCAAGGGGGGATTCCATATCCTTGATATAGATTTCCACCACGTCTTCTGTTGCCGCACTGCCCTCATTTTTAACGGTGAGCTTCACTTCAATATCTGACTGGGCTGTCACCTTTCCTGTGATCTCTGCGTCCGTCACTTTTACATCGCCGTATGTGAGTCCGTAGCCGAATGGATAAAGTGCCTCTTTTTCCATATAACGGTAGGTGCGGTTCTTCATGCTGTAATCGGTAAACTCCGGCATTCCCTCTAAATCCCTGTAGAAGGTGATCGGAAGTTTTCCTGATGGTGAAACTTTGCCAAACAGCAGGTCTGCCACTGCTTTTCCGCCTCTTGCGCCCGGATACCATGCGAGCAGGATACCATTGCAGTTTTCATCCGCATAGTTCATATCAATAGCACTGCCTGCCATAAGCACCACGATAGTAGGTTTGCCCACAGCAGTCACCTTTTCTATGAGTTCCTCCTGTACTTTCGGCAGATGAAGGTCGTGTTTGTCGCCGGAGGCATCACTGTTTCCGGTATCTCCTTCCTCACCTTCCAGAGACTCATCCAGTCCCACACAGAGAACTACCACATCGCTGTGCTCTGCTGTGATAACTGCTTCTGAGATCCTGTCCTGGTTCCAGGCCAGATTTTCCACTTTGTCTTTATACAGATGGCAGCCCTCAGAATAGAGTACACGCACATCATCTCCCACTTCATCCTGGATACCTTCCAGAACTGTGATATATCTGGATGAGGTTCCGTGATAGTTTCCGATAAGGGACGCACGGCTGTCTGCATTAGGACCAATGACACCGATGGTCTTTAGTTTAGATTTATCGAGAGGCAGAACACCGTCATTCTTTAAAAGAACACAGCCCTTTCTTGCCATATCCAGAGCTTTTTCCACATGCTCTTTGCACTCAACCACTTCATACGGAATATTGTCATACTCACTTCCGTCAAAAAGTCCCAAAAGGAAACGGGTTGTGAACAGTCTCTCCGCTGCCAGCGTGATATCCTCCTCTGTGATCAGTCCATCCTCAATGGCACCCAGAAGATGCAGATATGTATTGCCGCAGTTTACATCACATCCCTTTTTCAGCGCAAGGGCAGCGGACTCTCTGGCATTTTTCGTCACCTTGTGGTTCTCGTGGAAATCTTTGATGGCCCAGCAGTCAGAGGTGAAATGTCCTTCAAAGTTCCATTTTCCCCTGAGAACTTCTTCCATCAGATAGGTATGGCCGCAGCACGGCTCTCCGTTTGTTCTGTTATAAGCACCCATGACAGATTCCACGTCAGCCTCTGTGACCAGAGCCTCGAAAGCCGGCAGATATGTCTCCCACATATCCTTCATGGTTGTCTCAGCATCGAATTCGTGACGGATGGATTCCGGACCGCTGTGAACTGCGTAATGCTTGGCACAGGCTGCGGCTTTCATCACTTCCCCGTCACCCTGGATGCCTTCCACAAATTTCACACCCAATCTGGAGGTCAGATACGGGTCCTCTCCGTATGTCTCGTGGCCTCTTCCCCAGCGCGGGTCACGGAAAATATTTACATTTGGGGACCAGAAGGTCAGTCCTTTGTAGATATCCCTGTCTCCGTGTTTGGAATACTCATTGTACTTTGCACGTCCCTCTGTGGCAATGATATCGCCCACCTTTTTCATTTCCTCGTCGTCAAAAGCCGCTGCCATACCGATGGCCTGGGGGAACATGGTTGCCACACCTGCCCTTGCAACGCCGTGCAGAGCCTCATTCCAATAGTTATAGGTGGGGACATCCAGACGTTCCACCGGGGATGCGTCATACTTTAACTGGGATGCTTTTTCCATCAATGTCATTTTAGATACCAGTTCTCTCGCTTTTTCTCTGGCGGCTGCTCTCTCTTTTTTGTGGTCTCTCATCAATCTTTCTCCTTTAATTTTTTATATTCCGGAACCATTTCACATGGATTCCCGTTTTCTGTTTTCATCTTACACCATACGTGACGGGGATGCACATATTTCCTTGCTGTTTCCTGCTCATTTTTTGCGTTTGGTTACTATTCACGGCCCCGTGAACAGTAACTGCGTTTGTCCTCTCTGCGGCAAAGTGTATCTACTGCAAAAAGGTATGGCACTATATACCTTTAAGCATAGTGTACCATACCTGTATTCCAACCGTAATAAAAAAAAGTTACTTCCTTCTATAAATTTCCGCCTTTCTCCTATACGAAATGCTGTATCTCCTCCCTGTACTTTGTGGGGGACTTTCCTGTGTGCTTCTTAAACGCCAGAGAGAAGTAATTCGTATCCCGGTATCCCACCATCATAGCAATTTTTCCGGTCTTCATGCTGGTGGTTTCCAACAGAGATTTTGCCTTCTCTATGCGCTTTCTCACTATGTATTCGTTGCAGCCCTCCTTTGTCACACGCTTAAAAAGTCTGGAAAAATAATTGGGCGTGATATACAGGCTTGCCGCGATATTGGATACGGAAAGCTCCTCTGTCAGATGTTCGTCTATGTAATGCTTTGCCTTTGTTATGATCTCATGGACATTCTCTTCCTCTTTGCACAGAAGCTGGGAGATGAACATGCGTGTCACCTCACATGCCTCCTCCCTGTCAGCGCAGATGAGGCTTTTTGAGAGGGAATCCAGTTTTCCCGATTCCACCTCCCCGGAATCTCCCAAATAGGAAAAATAGAGGGCAGACGCGATCTCAAAACAGTTTCTGCGCACCATAGCCGGTGACAGATTATAGGACTGGGTCGCTTTTGAAAATGTATTAAATGCCTTCATGACATAATCCGTATTTCCCACATTTGCGCACATGATACACTTTAACTCCGCATAGATATCTCTGAAAATATCCGCCTTATTCTGCGCGCCGAAGGTCTGTACAATATCACGTATTCCCTCTTTTTCATTGTCCAGCAGATAACGGGCGTCATTGTAAGAGATGAAGAGATTGCAAAATCCATGCACTGCGCTGCCCACCACCATCTTGGGTTTTACGTCAAATTCATCCCTGAGGATATCTGACAGTTCCTCAATGGCATCCAGCACCACGTCTCCCGTCTCTGCCTCGAACCAGGCGATGGCAATGGTGCTGTCATCGTCTGAGAAGGTGATTCCCCTCTCCTGGGCATCCACCATGCCCATGCAGATATTTTTCACAGACATGGCCTGGAAGTTCTCTTCCGCCGGCTGCTGATTCATATACAGAGTGGGCACGATCAACATGAGCTTTAGATCACGTTCTGTATCAATATGATAATATTCTCTCAGATTATCCATAATGCCGCACATATCCTCCCGCTTGTGCACCAGATTCCTCATGTAATGCTCCAGCTCTGTCTGTTCCGCCGTTCCCTGGGTCCTCTGGAGAAGTCTCAGATTCTTTTCCTCTGCTTTTAAGTCCTCCAGATAATTCACCTGCTTGCTCACAGCCCTCGCAAGCTCCTCCTCCTCAATGGGCTTCAGGAAAAAGTCCTGTACCTGAAGGCGGAGGCTCTGCCTCGCGTACTCAAAATTATCATATCCTGTGAGCACGATGACCCTAAGCTCGGGAACTATCTTCCGTGCCTCCTCAATGAGTTCCAGACCAGTCATCTCTGTCATCTGGATATCAGAAATCATAATTTCCGGTTTCTTCTCTCTGATGATACCCAATGCTTCCTTCCCTGAGGCCGCGTCGTACACTTCACTGATTCCAAGGCTCTCCCAGGGCAGAACTTTTTTCATGCCCAGGCGAATCATTTTCTCGTCGTCAACAATCAAAATTTTATACATGAATCATCTCTCCCCGTATGATACCGTCTTCCACTTGTGTCACATAAGGCAGGCGTATCTCCACTGTCACCCCGCCGGATTCGTTTCTCAGATAGTAAAGTCCGAACTCCTCCCCATAGAGAAGCTCAATCCTTTTATTTACATTTCTCACCCCATAGCCAAAAGAATCGTCGTATTCTGAGAGATGCTGGTTCATCTCATCAATCTGCTGCTGGCTCATGCCGGTTCCCGTATCCGCCAGGGTGATGAGGACATCGCTGCTTCGCTTTCTCACTTTCAGGAATAAGCTTCCTGTCTTTCCCTCCTTCACCTTGATTCCATGGTATATGGAATTCTCCACCAACGGCTGCAGTGTAAGCTTGGGGATCATCACATCGGATGCAGCTTCCTCCACATCAAATTCACTTCCGATAATGTCATCATACCGCATATTCTGAATGATCAGATAATTTCGCACATGTTCCAGCTCCATTTTCAGCGGGATCACATCATGGCCGCCGCTTAAACAGATGCGGTAATACTTTGCCAGAGCCTTCACAAGCGTAGATATCTCTTCATTGCCGTCCACCATGGCCTGCCAGTGGATACACTCCAGGGTATTGTACAGGAAATGGGGCTGTATCTGGGACTGGAGGGCATTAAAACGGATCTGTTCTATCTGATGCTGCTCCATTTTCACCTGGTCCATAAGTACCAGGATCTCCTCCATCATGGAGTTAAACCCAACTGCAAGCTTGGTAAAATCTTCCCCCATATGTTCCACGTTGATACGTGTTTTCAGGGAACCTGACGCCACATCGTCCATTTTCCGCACCACCTTGTCCAACGGACGGTATACCTTGCTGATGATACGCTTGACCACCATAAGGCTCAATGTGAGCAGAAACAGCAGGATGAATGCCATGAGGAAAATGGTCCGGATACTGGATTTGTAAAGCTCCATCATAGGCACACTGCTCACTACATAGAAACGCCAGTTGGAGACCTTCTGGTAGATATACAGCCTGCCGTCCTTACTAAAAGTGCCGGATACTCCCTTCATCTTTGGGATAAAGTCCACATTCGTCCCAATCTTCTCCTTATCTCTGGCAGAGATCATCATTCCATCTGTATCAACCACCATGGACTCCAGCCTTTTTGAACTGTCATATTCCAGGATCTGCTGCAGACTCGGATCTGTAAAGTTCATACAGAGAAGCCCCAGCTCCCCCAGTACCCGGTTCGTGTCATAGATGGGGAAATAAATATTCAAAGTATATTTACTTCCGTTAAAATACGCATTGTTGAAGCACATCTTAATAGAGGTGTCCTGCACCGTTTTGCACTGTTGGGAGTCAAAGGTGTAAACCTGGGAAAACTGTGCGGCTGATATGGCGATCTGCCCCTTGTATATGTAGTCATCTGGGGACTTTCCCACAATGGCAATAAAATTCATATCTGAATGCATATTGGAAATACTAGCCAGTATATTATACGCATTGTTTTTCAGCCCCCCTGTCTCTTTAGAAAAATTAGCCGTCTTCAGGTACTGCTGAATGGATGTGTCCATAACTGTGGCGATTGCAAGTGTTTTATAATTGTCCAGTGAGCTTTTAAAGTTTTCAGCCGTTGTGCTGTTCTGTGCTTGCAAAAGCTCTATGGACTGCTGTTTCATGGATGTGACAGAAGATATTGTGGATACCACCAGTACAATAAGTGTGGTGGCTATAATGGATACCGTCACAAGAAGCTGCATTTTTCTGTCAAATTTCCATCGGCTTATTTTTTCCATCCACTTTCTCATAAATGTTCCTGCCCTTCTACTGTTTTCTGTCCTATATCATACCATATTCCACAGCCAATTTGTGTCTGAAAATTGTTTTCGCCAAGCCTTGCGTCGCAATTTACGGGAAAGCATTTTTTCTCAGTCAGAAAAAGCTGCCGCCTGGATATACATCCGGCAGCAGCTTTGAAGTCACAGCAGCACTCAGCCTTTAACAGCTCCTGCAGTCATACCTTTTACCAGCTTATCCTGGAAAATGATGAACATGATGATCATTGGCAGAAGAGTCAGTGTCAAAACAGCCATGATCATAGGTGTATTCATAGAGTACTGGCCCTGGAATTCCCAGATTGCCAGAGGCAGGGTACGGTTGGCAGATGACTGTGTCAGTGTGTAGGCAAAGGAGAACTCATTCCACATATTTACACCGTTGTAAATTGCCAATGTAGCAAGGCCGGGTTTTGCCAGCGGAAGGATCATAGAAAAGAACATCTGGATCTTGCCGCAGCCGTCGATCTCAGCGGACTCTTCAATCTCCCGCGGAATCTCTTTCATAAAGCTTGTGAGAATAAAAACAGAAATAGGAACCGCAAAAGCGATATAAGGTCCAATCAGTGCCCAGATACTGTCATACAGACCTGTACTTTTTGCCATCTTGAACACAGGGATCAGGGTAATATGCACTGGTATGGACATACATGCCACGATCAGCGCATAGATCGGATTGGCCAGTTTAAATTTAAATCTTGCAAGCGGATAGGATGCGCAGGAAGCAATAAACAGTAAAAGTATCAGGGAGATTGCAAGAACGATCACACTGTTCTTGAAATATGTACCGAATCCGCCTTTTAACACTTCTGTGTAGTTGTTCCAGTTCAAGGCATCCGGAAGCTGGAACACACCTTTTGTCAGCATCTCAAACTTCTCTTTGAAAGAGTTCAATACCATAAATACAAAAGGCATAAAGGATACTGCCAGCCAGAAAATCGCCAGAATAAAGGCAACCGTCCAGGCTGTTACACTTTTTACTCTGCTCTTCTTATAATTATCCATTTTTTCAGTCCTCCTTCTTTCCATTTAACAGCTTCATGGTGATCAGGGATACCATACTGATCAGGATAAACATACCGCCGGCTACTGCGGAACCATAACCCATATTAAACGTCTTAAAGGACTGCTTATACATATAGGTTGCCATCAATTCCGTAGAGGTTCCCGGACCGCCGCCGGTCATAACATAGATCAAATCAAAGTATTTCAGAGATCCTACCATGGAGAGGATCGCCGCACTCTTCATGGATGGAACCAGAAGGGGAAGTGCTATTCTCCAGAAATACTGTCCTCTGGTGGCTCCGTCAATCCTTGCCGCTTCAAATACATCATATGGAATGTTGGTAAACGCTGCCATAAAGTACACCATATAGAATGGGGTGAACTGCCAGCAGATGACCATGATAACCGTCAGCAAAGCTGTCTTGGGATTTCCCAGAAGGTCAATGTTGCCGCCTCCGAACCAGCCTGAGATGGTGCTTACGAGACCGCCGTTTGTTGCCAGTGCATATGTAAAAAGAAAACCGATCGCAACAGATGACATCAGCAGGGGAATAAACCAGATAACTTTAAAAGGAGTAAGTTTCTTCCCTCCGAAATCCAGGAATGTTGCCAGCGCAAGTCCAATGGGGATCTGGATACAGATAGATAAGATCATAATGATAACATTGTTCTTGAACGCAACCCAAAAGCTGGTATCTGCAATAAGTTTTTTCCAGTTTCCGATTCCGATAAATTTCTTAGCCGCGGAGATTCCGTTCCACTGGTAACCACTTGTAATAAAAGTATCTACGATGGGATAGAAAATAAATATTACCATTAAAATGGTGACCGGTGCCAGGAAAAGCGCCGCAACTCTTCGTGTGTTTCTCTGCCTCAACTGGGCCAGAGAAATACCTTTTTCATTCATAATAGAAGCCCTCCTTTTTGTTTCTGAAATCTTTTACGTAACTGTTTCGTTACCCTTTCTTTTCTTATTATATATACTAACAAACCGGGTACTGAAAAGACATAGAACAATCTACGCATTATCTATAAATATTTGTCTTTTAAAAACAGAAAAATCATGTACTAGAAAGCGCCCTGCCCGCAAGGGACAGAGCGCTTTTTATCATGTAAAATTATTCAGCCTTAGTGCTTAAATACTCATCCATTGCCTTCTGCATGGAATCCTGTGCTTCCTGCGGAGTCATGGTCAGACCGAACACTTCCTGTAATCCATCAAGATGAGCAGTTGCAACTGCCGGCGGCAGATACTGGTCATACCAAAGCTGGATTTCCGGAGCGTTATTTGCTGTCTCAACAATCTTTTTGGCAACCGGGTCTGTGATCTTCTCTTCGATTCCTTTTACCGGCGGAATCTTTCCTTTTTCAATCTCAAAGTCAATAACTTCGTCAGAGAGATGTGCCTCTGCGCATTCAAATGCTGCTGCCAGCTTGTCGCCTTCACAGTTGAATGTGATGAACTGGTCACCTACTGTACCGATCTGGATGGTAGCGTCTGCATCAGAGCCTTCAATTGCCGGGAATGGGAACCAGTCAATTTTCTGATAGAAGTCTTCACTGTCAGAGGAGAAGGTACCTGTATACCAGGAACCGCACAGGAGCATGCCTGCAGTCTCCTGATACATGAGCTGTTTTGCCTGTCCGTCATCCTCACTCAGAGAGTTTACACCTTCCGGGAAGTAGCCTGCATTCACCCATTCCTGGATTTTCTCACCGGCTTTGATGAAGCAGTCATCTGTAAATTTGCCTTCGCCTGCAACTGCTTTCTGGAATGGTTCCAGTCCGCCGTAACGTGCTGCAAGGCTCATGAAGTACATGGATCCTGTCCATTTAGAACCGTTAGCCAGGGCAAAAGGAGTAATGCCGTTGTCTTTGAGTGTCTTACAGATATTCTCTAAGTCACTGAGTGTTTTCGGTTCTGAGAGGCCATATTTTTCAAACATTTCCTTGTTGTAGAAAATACCTGCAAGGGATACATTCTGATAAGGAACTGCGTACACATGGTCATTGTATGTAGCCTGGGAAACAGCGGCATCCATGAGTTTATCCTTGATATCAGATGCATTGAACAGGTCGTCGATGGGCTGTCCGAAACCGGAATCTATGTATTCATACATAGGACCGCCGGACCAGTTGGAATACATATCCGGGCACTCGCCTGAGCTCATGGCAACCACCAGTTTCTCTTTATAAGTATCGTTCTGTGTCGGCACGGTTGTAACGGTATAGCCTGATTCTGTCTCGGAGTTAAATTTGTCTACTGCCTTTGCAATAACATCTTTGTCCGGGCTTTCTGTACCGATATTCCAATAAATGATCTCCTTGCTGTCATCACCGGACTCTTTCTTTGCTGTTGTGTCTTCCCCTGAGGTTTTACTTTCGCTTCCGCCGCTGTTCCCTCCATCACTGCCGCATGCCGCCAGTGTTGCTGCCATGAGTGCGGTCATAGAAAGAGCAACCAGTTTTGTCATTCTTTTCTTCATTTTTTTCCTCCTTTAAATGAAATACATATGTTACTTTACGTGTAACCATTCAGTAGGTCTGCGCATTTACTGCGCTGACCGTAAGAAAACGTTCAGAAGCCAAGTAAAAATCCCATCACCACAGGCGATTCTGCATGGATATTTGCTTGTAACTGTGAATGCACTGAACAGTTATCTTTATGCCTTATATCATAGTCCACTTTTGGACTAATAACCATAAAATAAAGTGTCCTCATTATATAATATTCTTACCTGAAAGGCGGATTATTTATATATTTTTTCCAAATCTTCCTCTGACAAAACAGAAAAAAGAGAAAAAGCCGACAATGAAATCCATCCATTGCCGGCTTTCTGCCGAAAACTCATCTTATTTTTGTATCAGCCTTTATTCCTCGCCGTGGCTGCTGTTATACTCATCCATTGCTTTCTGCAGTTCTTTATTGGCCTCTTCCGGTGTCATTGTGAGACCGAATAATTCCTGACAGGTATCTTTATGTGCCTCAGATACAACCGGCGGCAGGTACTGGTCATACCAGAGCTGTACAGAGGACGCATTCGTGGCGGCCTCCAGGATCTGCTGGCTGACCGGATCTGTAATCATGTCTTTTGCTTTTTTGACCGGAGGAATCTTGCCGTTCTCTACCATGAAATCCAATTCCTCATCATCAAAATAGTAGCTTGCCATCTCAAACGCCGCATCCAGCTTCTCACCTGTACAGTTAAATGTCAGGAATCCATCCCCGATGGTACCTATGATGATAGAAGCATCCGCTGAGGAATCATCAACTGCCGGGAACGGGAACCAGCCCAATTTGTTGTAGAACTCTTCGCTGTCCTGTTTAATAGTTCCGGTATACCAGGAACCGATACAGGTCATGGCAGCTTTATCCTGATATAAAAGCTGTTTGCCCTGTCCGTCATCCTCACTCAGAGAGTTCACACCTTCCGGGAAATATCCTTTTTCGACCCACTCCTGAATCTTCTCCCCAGCATAGACAAAGCTCTCATCCTCAAAGGTTCCCTCGCCGGAAACTGCTTTCTGGAAAGGTTCCAGACCGCCGTAACGGGTAGCCAGGTTCATGAAGTACATGGAGCCTGTCCATTTGGAGGCATTGGCCAGTGCGAATGGGGTGATACCGTTCTCTACAAGAGTATTGCATACTTTTTCCAGCTCGCTGATGGTTGTGGGCACTTCCAAATTATACTGCTCGAACATATCTTTATTGTAATAAATACCGGAGATAGCCACATTCAGCACCGGAAGTCCATATACTTTTCCATTGTAAGTTCCCTGTTCCAGAGCTGCGTCCATAAGTACATCCTTCAGACCGTATTTTTCGATGTACTCATCAAGAGGCTGACCGAATCCTGCTTCCACGTACTCGATCATAGGACCGCCGGACCAGGTCTGATAGATGTCAGGGCATTCACCTGAGCTGACAGCCACCACCAGTTTTTCCTTGTAGGTATCATTCTGGGTGGGAACATAGGTCACCTGATAGCCGGTCTCTTTCCCTTTGCCGTCATTGTATTTGTCTATCGCATAATTCCAGATACTCTTGTCCGGGTCTTCCGTACCGTTAGCCCACATGATAATTTCTTTATCCCCGTCCTTGCTGTCGGAGGATGTGGCGCTGTCTTCTTTTTTGCCTTCCTCTGTACCGCTGCTGCTGTCCCCTCCATTGGAACCACACGCACCCAAAGCTGCCGCCATAAGTACGGACATGGATATGGCTGCCAGTTTCATCATCCTTTTTTTCATATTTCGTCCTCCTTGTATTATATAATATATACAATTCTTATGGACTTATCATAGCATTCATTGTGCGTATTTCCCATTAAAAAAAGTGTTCTTCTTCTATAATATTCTTACATCCTGGCTCCTTGTCAGGCCGTATGTCTGTTATAAAAATATATGGTCATTCCCGCAAACAGCGGAATTTCCACCGCCAGAGCCACAGGTATCACGAACGGTATCCAAAATGATACCCCGCCCAGATAAAGGAAATTGAAATCAAACAATTCATAGAAAAAGCTGCTTCCCAGACCAAGCCCTCCTGTGGGCAGTATGCAGCGTATCCAGCCGGCCAGGTTTCCGCTGCTCATCTGTCCGATAATAATGGGGAGCAGACAGAGGACCATGCCTGCGATGACTGCTGCCTGAACACTCCTGCATATAGATGATATCACCAGTGTGCACAAAACTGCAGCTATAATGGTAAGGAAACCAACCCCGGCTCCCACTAAAAGCATCTGTCCCAGGTTCATATCAGGCAGACTCACTGCTGAGTACACCATCTGTATGGAGTTTTTCATACATTCCCCGCCAAATATGCTTTTCATAAGAAACAGGTATACAGCAGTTCCTGCCGCCACCGTGGCTGCAGATATGAAAAACATAACGGTTAATCTGGCCGCTGCCAGCCGCCTTCTCCCATATCTGGTACACCGCTGTATATCATCTGCTTTTGTCTGATAGTCAGATGAAAAAGTCGGCGCTGCCAAGAGCACACAGATAAATTCCAAAAGAAGAAGATAAAGGATCAGATAGTCTCCCGCATCTTTGTTAAAGCCGGGGTAATATTCATAGGGCTGTTTCACTTCAGCGTAAAGGGCACTGGCTTTTTTTTGGGCATCCGGGTGCTTCTTCTGTTCCATGTTCATAAGACTGTTCAGACGTTCTGTACACTGTTGGTAAAACTGTCCGGCATTTTTAGGGTCTATCTCCATGATATCCGGCGCGATGCCTGTTGTTTTATCCGCATTTACCTCCCGGACAACATGGATCACAGCCTCAATGGGCAGAATTTTTTCATTATATACATTGAGAGGAAAATCTTCACCTGACGTAGGGCCATACTCATTTACACAGGCCTGATAGGTTTCCAGTGCCGCCTGTATCTTCTCCGGTGTTATGGTTCCTGCGGATACTGCCTGCTTTTCTTTTATGATCTCTATGGCTTTTTTTCCGGTTATGGTTATCTGTTTCCCGCTCTCATCCAGATAGGAATACTGCACAAAACTCATGGGAAAATAGGCCATGATAAGAGACAGCAGAAGCGCTTCCGCCAGAAGGAAGGGCACAGTCCTTGTCTTCATAATTCTTTTCCATTCCGCTTTTAACAATCCCATTTACTCCGCCTCCTTTTCAAACCGGCTCTCCGGAAATAGCCAGAGATACAGATCCTCCAGTCTCGGCACCTCTTTTACGGAATCCGCGACTTGGGGCTTTTCAGATAAATATCTGATGGAAACCTGTCCGTCCGCCTCATTTTTCAGATTCACGATCTGCAGTTTTCTCTCATACTCTGCAAGCTGTCCCAAAGGTACCATACCTGTCCAGACCTTATCCTCCACCATGGTGACCAGCTCCTCTGTTGTACCGGTTGCCAGTATTTTTCCGTCTTTCATCACTGCGTTGCATGTGGCAATATACTCCACATCGGAGACAATATGGGTGGATATGAGCACGATCCTGTCATGGGAAGCAAATTCTGAGAGCAGATTACGGAACCGCACACGCTCCCCCGGGTCAAGGCCGCTTGTGGGTTCATCCAGAACCAGCACCTCCGGTTCATTGAGCAGAGCCTGGGCAATCCCCACCCGGCGCTTCATTCCCCCTGAAAGCTTCACGATCTTTTTCTTCCTGACATCCAAAAGTGTCATCTTCTCCAGAAGCTCTTCTATCCTTCTTTTTCCTTCTTTTTTCGTCAGTCCTTTCAGCACTGCCATATACTCAAGGTAGTCCTGGACCGTAAATTCAGGATAAAAGCCAAACTCCTGCGGCAGGTAGCCGAAAATATCCCTGTATTTCTCTCCCAGCACCTGAATAGAAATACCGTCATAGAGCACTTTCCCTTCCGTGGGTTTCAGTATACCAGCCACCATACGCATGAGCGTTGTCTTTCCCGCTCCGTTGGCACCCAGAAGTCCCCATACCCCGGGCGTCAGCTTCAGGCTCACCTGACTGACTGCTGTCTTGTCCTTATATTTTTTTGATATCTGATCTATGGTCAGTTCCATCTTCTTCCTCCTTATCTCATTATTGCCATATCTCCACTGCTGTTTCCATTCTGTCTGCTCTGCGGAGCTGGCGGATATCCCACAGGACTGCCACTGCACACACTGCCATCCATCCCTTCTGAAACGAATGCTCATAAAAACCGTGGCAGTAATAATACATCAGCAGGAGAATCACCACAGTTCCTATCCCTGCCCCAAAGCAGGCTCTCAGTATATATTGCATTTCCACATGCACAGCAATGGTCATGTAAATACTCCCCAGTACCAAAAAGGGCATCAGAAGATATAGTAGCGCAACGCCCGGATTTCCCCCCATACCAACCACTGAAAATAAAAACAGCAGTACCAGCATCAGGAAATCCCCTGCGCTTATGATCATCAATCGGGCAGTCAGCAGACGATTAGAGGAAAACCTGGAGACCTGTTCTGTCTCCGCCATCTGATAGCGCCGGGACCTGGCAAGCATGGGCAGAGAGGGAAATAGCAGAAACACACTGGCAAAACACAGCAGAACCGGGAGATGCCGTCCCCACAGATATCCCATATCACCACGATATAGTGTATAAAAAAATGCATAGACTGTCATCAGAGCAGCCGCCTGTGCTCCCCACGTCCTCCAGCCCATGAATCTGGCCTGGCCTGCCATGAACTGCCAAAAGGAAATTCTCCTGTTTCCGGAAGCGGCGCGGTATTCCTGTCTTGCGGCCAGCATAACAGCTCCTCTTCCACTCTCTTCTATATGCGGGTCAGTCCTTTTTTGCAGACTTTGCCGCATCCTTTCCTCTATATCAGATTTTCTCATACGGAATTCCTCCTTTCTCCAGCTCCTTCTTCATTCTCTTCAATGCTGCCTGCAGTCTTGACTGTACTGTTCTTACAGGCAGATCCAAAATCTGTCCGATTTCCCTCATAGTCAGGTCATGGGCATAGCGAAGATATATGATCTCTCTCTGCTCTTTTGGCAGTTCTTTGATCAAAAGTATAAAATCCATCTCTGTCTCTGCCCTTGAATATCCGTGCTCCAGGCATTCCAGAGTGTCCGGTATCCGTTCCTCCTGGCGTTTTTTTCTCCACATATCTACACACGTATTGGCTGCCACCTGGTATAAAAAAGCACGGAATTTGCCCTTGTGCACATAACGGTCCAGATACCGCACGGTTTTAAGGAATGTCTCCTGAACGGCATCCTCTGCGGTCTGCCTGTCTTTTGTGTGACAGATGCAGTACCGGAGAATATCCGCATAGTACAGGGATATCAACTCATCCAGGGCACTCATATCTCCATATTCCAGTTTTTTTAATAGTTTGTCTTCACGCGTCAAGATTTCCTCCTATAGGGCGTCCCCTGCTTAATATAACGTATCAGGTGCAGGAAAATGATTCAGCTTTTTTTATTTTATCAAAAAAAGGCCAAAAAAAGAATGCCTGTCTGCATGATACGATGCAGACCTGCATTCCTTTTTCGTAACTGTTCAGCGCTCTCACTGTTATGAGCCAAAATCCATTATCTTCTTTTCTTTTTAGCAATTACTGAAGCGGCTATGACTATTACTGCCGCTCCGGCACCCAGAACAGGTAGTAAGATGTCAGTGTCATCCCCTGTCTTGGCTGATTTGGAGGTTGTTGTGCCGCTGCCGGACTTTTTAGCCGGAGTCGTTGTAGGTGTGGTCCCTTTATTTCCGCTGCCGCCGGTTCCGTCATTTTTATCGCCGCCCTGGCTGCCGTCGCCGCCCGGATTTTCGGTATCATCACCGCCCGGATCCTGGTCGTCTCCACCCGGTTTATTGTCGTCGCCGCCCGGATTGGGATTTTCACCCTTTGCTTCCACTGTAATAGAAGCAGTATGCGTTTCATTGTGTCCTATATTGCCGCTGTCTCCTGCCAGTTCCTCAATATCCACCCGGATATCCGCTGTATCGCCGGCCTTTACGCCCTCTGCCAACTGAAAAGTCATATCAAGCAGACTTCCATCTTCCGAAAGGGGAGCTGAAGAGGCAAATGCCGCCACAATTTCACCCTCATCCTTGTTCCCGGTCAGACAATCATTGATCTCACATAAGGCCCCGGACAGCGCACCTCCGGCGCTGTCCGCAGTGAGGACAAGTTTGGATGCATCGTAATGGATACGGATCTTTCCATTGGTCACTTCCTGGGCGTCTGTGATCTCACAGTTCACCTGAACCTGACTGCCCTCCTGTGCCTTACCTGGGTTTAACGCGATTTCTGTTCCACCTGCGGCCCAGACAGGCATTGCCTGTACAAACAGAAGTGCACTCATACATAACATTGCTATTTTTCTGGTTCTCTTTTTCATATAGGTTACCTGCCTGTTCTCCTGGATTTTCCTCTAAAATTTAGAAGGTTGTGATCTTCTCTGCTGCCATCTGAAGTATTCTAGTCGCGTCAGTTGTGTTGGTCTCATTATCTGCATTCACATCACCGATAAGGATCTGTTCTTCTGTCAGTTCTTTGAGTCCTACACTGTACTGCAAAAGCAGTGCACTGTCTGCTGCATTCACAACACCGTTCAGATCCACGTCACCGAGAAGTCTTACTTCTTCTACTTCTTTTGTAAGTTCTGCCACTGCTGCATTGATCTCATCCTGAATTACCTCTGGATCGTCATAGACAATCTTAGCTTTGTCAAGAGCTTCCTGCAGACCCTCAATACTTCCTGCCAAATATCTGCCTGAATTGTTGAGGATTTCCTGGGCTTTTTCCATAACGGTCTTCAATGCCGCCTTATCGCCTTTGAATACAAGGCCTGTAATGGCTTCTTCCAGTGCCTGACGAGCCTCTCTCGCTTCCTGACCTGTCAGTTCTGTATTGGCTGCTGTCTGTCTTGCTGTTTCGAGCTGGTTCTTAAGTCTTTCCACAGATTCTGTTGTGTATTTGCCGGAATCCTTCAGGATAGTTTCTGCCTGTGCAATGACCGCATGCAGGCGGGCAAAATCCTTATCTAACATCTGAGATACTGCGGTGAGCAGATTCGTGGTTGCCTCATTAACTGCAGTCTGTCCTGCCTCTACTTCATCCTCACCATATTCGGTACCTAATACAGTCTTGGCTGCCTTTAATGCGTCTTTTACTGCCTGGACACTGCCTTCTGTATAGCGTTCTTCTGTGGCCGGATCCGCGAGGATTGCTTCCGCTCCCTGGACAGCGGCTTCCAGACCAAACTTCTGTACACCCGGTTTCAGAGATGTGATCGCGCTTATCAGTTTACTAAACGCGTCATCCACCTGTCCCTGTGTTGTCTCAAGGCTTGTCAGAATCTCATTCGCCTCAGTAAGAGCCTCTTCCACTGCTGCCCAGCTCTCCGGTGAGAAGGACTGGCTGCCGTTTGCAAGGTTCTCGGCCATGGTAATGGCTAATTCGAGACCCTTGGTATCTACCGTAAGCTTAACCTGTACAATAAAGGATGCTGTCAATACAGTATCTCCCTCTGTATAAGTCACCGTGATTTCTTTCGGTCCGATCACACTGGAATCAAATCCGGTGATGGTGTATTCATCTGCATTCAGCGGCTTTGTATTTCCGTCATTATAAACGGCTTCTACCACGATGCCTTCTGCGTCGAATTCATCGCCTAACAGATAGTCTGTCTTGGCATTTTCTGTATTGACTGTGATGGCTTCAAGGGTGATCGGTACCAGCACATCTTTTGCGTTGCCCAGGGCTACAATGGCATCGGTAATTTCCTTCTGGGATACTGCGTTTTCCACAACCGCCTCTGCCGCTGCAATAGCTTCCTGGAATTTCTGGTAGCTGTCCGGTGTATAACCGTCAGCCTCAATGCCCTTCATCTCCTGGATCAGAGCTTCCAGACTGGATGTCTCAAGCTTCTTGAAGCTAACTTCCAGAGTATGGTCTTCAATTACATATTCAAATGTAACTTTGTTATTATCCACTGCTGCCGGTTTGCCATCCACAAGAACTTTATCAACCGTATAACCTTTATTCGGTTTGATGACAAATGTTTTATTTGTCTCACGGTCTACAGATACATCACCTGTCTGGCTGACAGTTCCGTTGTCACCTGCTGTTACGCTGATGGTATGTGTTGGAACTTCGTCACCGTAGTATACTTCTTTTACAATAATATTGTGAGTCTTGTTTCTACACTGTAATGTATACTGTCCGGGTTCTGTGCTGTAAGGAACACCCTCTGCATGACCGAGTTCTGTTCCGTCATACCATAAGGTCAGATCATATGCTCCTGCTGCCCTGTTTACACTTGGCTCAAACTTAAAGATGATCTCATGCTCTTCATTTGCGGTAAGCGCATAACCTTCGGTAAAGTTACCCCAGCTATTGTCTGCCGTTTTATCATAGAACCAGTTATTGCCGCCTTCATCATATCCGAACATGATTCCATTTCCAACCGTAAACAAGGTCTGGTCTGCAATACTGTCTGTAGTAAAACGGATGCGGAATATACCTTCATTGATAGCTGGTGCGTTCATGTCTCTGGCAATACCACTTGCCTGTATAGATAATGCCACACCATTATCAGTCAGTTCGCCTGAAGCATTCTTATAATCAAAGTCCGCTTCCTCTGCTGCTGTAAAATCCTTATAGTAAGTATCATATTCCGCCACATTAACCGCCTCTGTAAAGGCCTTCATCGCTGCTTCCAGCTTCACATATGCAGCTTCATATTCAGCGGCTTCTTTTCCTTCCGGAACTGCTTTTGCTTCATCAATTGCGGCTTTAAAGGTATCCACTGCCTCCTGGGTATACTCACCCGGTTTCGGTCCTATCACTGCTGCATTCAACTGAGCTTCCGCATCCTGGATCAAAGCACCTAAATCTTCATGCGTAAAGTTATTCGGTACATATGTGATCACTTTTTCCAGAGCGGTCACATGGCCTTCCGCATTGCTGAAGGATACATTAACAGTTACCGGTTTTCTTGTTGCTCCCTCTTCTGCCGTAAAGGTTACATTCATAAGTTCCGCAGCCTTCTTGAATGCATCCTGTTTTTTGATTCCATAAGAGAAACGAACCGTCTTGGTTCCGTCCTCATTGTCTGTCACTGTCGGCTCTGATGTTTTCAGAAGCGCCTCTTCGTTCAATGCGGCACTGTCTGTGTTTAAAGTGATCTGAGCCGGGTCATAAGTATATTCCACAACTGCATTTCTGTATTTGTTGAATATATTCTCCAGGCCAACATTTACCTGGTAGTCATGGTTTCCTTTATCCTCTGTACTCACTGTTGCAGCCGGGCTTCCTGTGATCTCTTCACCGTATACTCCCAGCTCTGTCATGGACATTCCCCATTCGTTCGCGTTGCTAATGGAAACAATGGCTACATACTGAGCCTCTGCCGGATCAAATTTTACAAGATTCAGTCCCGGATAAGCGCTGTTTACTGTCTTTACAGTATTCCAGGAATTTCCGTCTGCAGATACCTGTACCTCATAATCTGTGGCGTAAGCGCCCGGTGTCCAGTCAACCGCAACTGTATCTACCATATATTTCTTTTCCAGATCTATGCTGATCCACTGTCCGCTTCCCTGTCCGCTGCTGTAGCGTGTGGACTGGCTGCCGTCAACCGCGTATTTTGCTGCCATGGAATCTGCTTCCTGACCGCTTGCTTCTGCCGGTTTGTTAAGTGCCAGATTCTCGCCTGTTATTTCCTGATAAGGTTCAACGATAACTGCGTTGACAATGGCTTTTCCTTCGGATGCTTTCAGTCCGATATCAATGAGGCCGTCTTTTGCCTCTGCCGTAACAGTAATATCGTATGCTTTATCCTGCTCCGGAATGGTGAAGCCTTCTTCCACAACAGAACCGTTGACACTCACATCAAATGTTCCGGGTGTGAAATTATCTGCGCTGGTATCATTAAAATACAGTTTTACTCTGTAGATTCCAGGCGCTGCTTTGAATTTGTATCCAAAGTCTTCGCCGGCACGTCCGCTCTTAAGTGCAGTTCCAAGACCTGCATCGGGTACAGGCTTCTGGCCGCTGAGGCTGCTGTTGATCTCCTCTGTTTCAGTGGAACCATTTGCATACCAGCCGCTTCCTGTCACCTCAAATTCCGCATCCTCAAACAATCCGTCATGGTTGCCCATATTGGAGGTATCGGAATTACCTGCATCCAGTCTCATATTCACTTCTGACATTACAGCCATATCTGCCGCGATACCATTCAGAATAGGATTCGTCATTGTTCCGGCTTCTTCACTGTATGCGCTCTGAAGCTTGATCGTAATAACACCGCCTGCAGGGTATACAGAGCCGATTTCGATAACATCTGTGTCACCGGATAAGGTGTATCTCTCTTTTACCACTTCCCCATTGACCAGAACGTCAAAAGTACGTCCCTTAATATCTTCCATCTCAGAAACATATAGCTTCAAATTATGGGAGGCATCTGATGCATAGACCTTGTACTCGATTGTATCTGCGGTAACACCTGTGGCATATACACCACTTCTGCTGCTTGTCAGTCCGCTGTATTCATCCACATAACCGGATAATTTTTTATTTGCGTCATAAGCCTGGTCTGCACTGAATCCGTCAATGGCATCTCCACCCACATTATAGGATTTGGAATGCTCCTGAAGAATAAATTTCCAGTCAGTACCTGCTGCTCCCAGAGAAAGAGTTCCGTCATTGTTGCAGACAAGGAAATCATCCCCTGATTTTAACTGATGAAGTCCGTTCAGCATGTCAACTGCTGTCCAGACAGTAGAATCTTTTTCCGTCAAAACTGCTGCGCCGCCGTCAATGTTTAGATACAAATAAGCATTGCTCTCTGTATCCCAGATCTTCACTTTATAGCCGCCGCCTGCGTTTTCCATAACGAACTGGCTACCTGAAGCATTGACTTCCAGGCCGTCTTCTCCGCTGGCAAGATATTCTCCGCATTCCGGATCATATACTTTATATCCCGCGTTGCTCTCAAGGCTGAAGTCCGCGCCTTTTACGCCAGTCATCTCCATAATACCGATATCTGGAGCACCGTCATAGAGAGGATTGCCGAAGAAGTCGGTTTTTGCATTTCTGTCTGAGGTGTAATCCCAGAGTCCCTTGTTTTCCGGGCTAGTTGCCGGAACCACATTGACATACACACCATTTCCGATAGCCGGTGAGCCTTCCTTCAGCGCGTAGGCTTTCAGGGATTCCCAATCGGAGACTGCTGACATACCATCCTCACTGATCACAGCGCTCTGGCCGCCGCCCGGATTTTCAAAGAGCGGGTCTGCCTGGATCGCATTAGGGATCTCACCAGGATCATGGATGCCGCTGGCCTCATACACCAGGTTCCCTGCCTGCTGCAGGTAGGAGTTCTTCCAACTGTCAGCTGTTGTATCCGCACTTCCCCATTTACTTGTCACTTCTTCATTGTAGTTATAGTAAATGTTGTTGTACATATGCCAGTTGTAAGCGCTTCCCATTGCGGAGCCGCCGCCGTTGCTGTGGTTGAATACCCAGTTGGCGCCGTCGTAATAGAATACGTTATTGTAAATATAGCTGGCGGAATTTGTATTTCCCGCTCCGTGACGCCATGCAAGACCGTCATTCTGGCTCACATTATAACGGATCACATCTGTGTTGTTGTTTCCCATCATAAGCATAAAGCCCATAGGCGTGTCATGGCTGTAGTTATACTCGAAGATAGTACCTGCACACCAGTAATCACTGTCATAGGAACAGCCGTCCTGATTGTAAGCAGGTCCGTCAAAGCTCTCGTTATAGCGGAATAAGGTATCAAAGGAGTTCCATGCCCAGATACCCGCATTGGCACCTTTTGCACGCATGGCCTGTCCGTTTACTACGTTATGCTCAACAACTGCTCCCTGAGCTTCACAGACCAGAATACCGTCACCGCCGATGTCACTCAGATAGTTGCCTACAATATGAAGGCCTCTCTGTGCCTGGCCTTTATAGCGGATGTTGTCATGACGCACACCGTCATTGGCTGAGTTGTTGTCCGCGTCATTGTTGGGGTCGTATCCGGTTTTATTCGGATCATTGTTTTTGAACTGATCCAGGTCTGAGAGGCGGATCGCCTTGATACCTGTACGGTCACACTGGTCAATTCTGTTGTTCTGTATCGTCACACCGTTAAAGTAAGGATAAACGCCTGCCTTTGAGCTGAAAATAACTTCAACGCCGATACCGCCGTCAACTTTGTTCACACCGCGGTTTTCATTTCCGTCTACATCATGTACATAACAACCGTCAATAACGATGGTATTGTACTCTTTGTCGTCCTCTAATGTTTTGTTTACAGTTTCCCGCTCATCAATGGTAACGTGAATGCCCAGACGCCTGGGAACAACATCATCGCTTCCGGAATTCAGATTGTTTTCATCTGCTGCATCGCTTGTCTCATTGAATGCGTCATCATTGGTCACTTCCAGTCCTGTCACATATGTATATTCCATGTTCTGGATCAGGACTGCCTCTTTATAGCCTGCATATTCAGGAACTTTAACACCAGGGATATCGCTGTCGATCATATTGCCGGTTCTTCTAAATCCTCCCGCATTGATAACAGGCATACTTCCCTCGCCGTATGTGTCGATCACAATTGGTTTCTCCTGGGTTCCTGTTCCCTTAGGCGCAAGCTGCTGGTTGTCAAAAATACTGCCTTTCTTCAGGCTGATGCCGTCTCCCGGCTGCAATTCGATGGCGTTCACTTTTGCCAGTGTCTTAAATGGTTTTGCCTCCGACCCGTCTCCGCTCTCATCACTGCCGTTTTCACTGTCCACATGGTAAACCGTTCCTACTGCCTGGGGAATCTCCTCTGTAACTGCAGCAGGTACACTTCCCTGGTCTTCTACAGCCGCCTGTATATAGACTGGGAAATTTACCGAAGTGCAGACAAGAGCCGTCGCCAGCGTAGCACCAAACGCCCTGTTCCATCGCTTCCATGATTTCATACATTGCTCTCCTTCCAAAAGAATATTTACGCAATGAGCTTCGGCACACTGTTTTTATGAGTTTCCGTCATTTTACCAGGCGCCGCATTGCCGTGTCTCCTATTATATCTTACATATCACCATAAATTATTACGAATTCTACCTGTTTTTCGTCATTTTCGACCATTTATATTTTTACAGGATGCGATAGTACAAAAAAATAGATATATTGGGTAAATTTTATGCAAACCGTCCACAGTCACAATAAAAAAAGACATTTACGCACCTTATTATCAGGCACTTAAATGTCTCTCTTTTACAAATATGAAAATATTATATTTAATTATTTTCCTTCTATAGCATCCTTCACCGCCTGGGTCAAAGCCATTTGATCCGGTATCTCCACCACTGCTGCCTCTGCCATTTCTTTCAAATGTTCCTGGTATTTATTCTCCAGAACAAGATTTTTAGCAGATGTCTCTATATTTTCATAGTCCTCATTGTCAAAGTAGTCCGGGTCTGCATCATAAACTGCCCTGGCCTCCTCATCGGATGCGGTAAGCTCTTCTTTATTGATCAGCTCTCTTTTATTCTGGAGAGAGAGATTCTCGTTGAAATAATCGTAAAACTGGTCTGCCGTGTACTGTGTCATTCCAAATACAGTTTCATTATTCCCCTTTTTCTCTTTTCTGTCCTTGTTTTCCTTTTCCATTGCTTTTATCAGGGAGGGATAATCAATGGCATCCGCAAGACCATTGTCCATGGCCTCCTTCTGCATGGTCTTGATGGATTTCATCTCTGCAACCACTGCGTCTGCCAGATATTCATAGCCGTTTTTTCCTTCCACCTCTGTATCCCAGGTGAATTCTGATATGTCAATCCCAGCCTTCTCTGCTATTTTCTCCCTCTGATGTAATTTGATCTTATTGACAACGCATGCCACCTCTTCCCTGTAAACCGGCTGTCCGTCAACGGAAAATACTGCTTTCTCTGTTCTGCCCTTCACAAAAAATATGACTGCTGCCGCCAATGCCGCAGCCAGGACCACCAACAGAAGCACTATCCATTTCTTTGATGATTTTCCGCTGTCTTTCTGCATTTTACCCATTTTCTCTCTCCTGTGTTTTTATTAGCCAATCAATCGAAGACCTTCATTCTCTTTTGCAGCGTCCAGCAGGACACTCCATATCCGCAGAAAATAGTTCTGCGCCTGCTCTCTGTTCTGCACTTCAATCTCCATCTCTTCCGCCTCTGTAAGACAGTCGTACAGCGCGTCCAGATTCCCCCCATAGTAATCCGGGAACTGCATTTTTTCCTTCAGATATCTGTGTGCTGTCTCCTTCTCATCCATATATAACGCGTCCAGGACTATCCTCATGGATTCTCCTCTCCATACAAAAGCTCAAAAGTTTCGTAGTGATCCTCCGTGTAATACACAAGGCCGTCATCTGAGTAAATGATCCGCTTTGCCCCCCGGTAGCCTCCGTCACTGTCAATGTCACATTCGTAATACTGCCGTCCCTCTTTTTCCGGCAGAATTCCTTCATAATTGCCGAATCTGTCCCCACCGATACTCTTGCCCGGCGCAGCTTCTGACAGATTGCCCTTACTGCTGACCCATCCGGCGTTCTTGGCTTCTTTCTTCGTGATAAAGTTGTCCGGAAGGTGTCCGAACTGATGGATATAAGCCGCCACATCCTCCTTTGAGGTATAGCTTCCAGACTCCTCAAGTGTCTCTGCATTCTGCTCTGCCTCTGTGTTCTGCTCCTCCTGTCCGGACGTCTGCTGTATGTCTATGTCCGTCTGGTCTGCGCTTTTATCTGTAATGCCGGTACATCCGGTCAAAAGACAGAGCAGCAGTGCCAGAATGCCGCATATATATTTAAATTTATGTCTCCAAATTTGAACCATATTTGATACCCTTCTTATAATTTTAGTATATTCCTGATGCCATATGCAACCCCGCAGGCTTCATTGGACAGGGTGATATAGTCCGCGGCGTCCTTGCACTTCCGGGATGCGTTCTCCACTGCGATTCCGATCCCTGCAAATGCCAAAAGCTCCGCATCATTATCACCATCCCCAAACGCCGCAAGCTCCTCTCTATCCAGCCCCAGATGATCCAGCAAAAAGGCTGCTCCTGTATGTTTCCCGGCATCTTTATAGGAAATCTCCAGAAGCTGCGCCACCGATGAAGTGATATACACATCCTCTGCCTCCGCATCCAATAGCTGCCAAAGCCTGGTTTTCAGTTCCTGATCCCCGGTTATAATGTCCACGCCGTCCAGTACAGACTCATGGGCACGGATAAATTCCAAGATATCTCCCACTGGCTTTCTGGTCCCCTGGATATACGGTACAGCCCTTACGCTGGCTCCAAACTGTATGGGATTCTCCACATAGGCCTTTGGCGCATATGCCTCCCCGTCCACAAATGCCTCGTAGGTCACAGGAAATTTTCCGGTCAGATCCACAATGCGCCGCACTGAGTTCTCAGTCATCTTATATTGTTGCAGGCATTTTCCTGTGTGAAGTTCATAGACTGCGGCTCCGTTTGAGGTAATAGCATACCGAATTTCCTGCATCTCTCTGATAGCCGGCGGCAGAGTGGAGAGCGCCCTTCCGCTGGCTACCACAACCTGCACGCCCTTTTCCATGATCTCCAAAAGGGCCTGTCTGTTTTCCTCCGGCAGATATCCATCCCCATCCAGTGTCGTCCTGTCCAGATCAAGGGCAATACATCTGATTTCCATATGTGCTCCTTCCAGCCGTCATTTTTCCGGCTTGGGATACTTTACCGCATTTTTTACCATCTTGTCACGGATTATATCGTCAATGTCAAAAGAATACATCTGGGCAAAACGCAGGGAAAAGATCAGTGTATCTGCCAATTCTTCCCCTATACGTTCTCTCTTCCTCTCGTCTCTCATCATTTCTTTCATCTGGTCATTGGATTTAAAGCGGAACAGATCCATCAGCTCATTGGCCTCTGTGGAGATACCAATAGATAAATCCTTGGGATTGTGAGACTTGTTCCAATGTCTCTCCTCACAAAAATCAAAGACTCTGCCTTTTAAATCCGCCACGGTTGTATTTTTATCCATCTTATCTGTCTCCTTATGTTTTATCTTGTGAATTATATTATATTTTGACTTATGAATCACCTTATGATTTACCTAACATTCTTCTTTCCCTCTATTCTTTTGTCTCCACTTTTGTTTATCCTTTGTATATTTCAGTTCAGAGAATACTGTTTCATGATTCCCTTTCCACTGTTCTTGGCATCATACAGCGCATAATCTGCCGCCTTTAAAAGCGTCTGAAACTCATTCAGACCACCGCCGTACCAGGCCAGCCCTGAAGAAATCTCCAGTGTCTTTCTGCTCTGATCTGGAAATACCACGGGGTTCTGCTGAAGACAGCTATAGAATTCTTCCATATCATTGGCAATCTCCTGCTTCGTCTTATAGTGGTGCAGAAACAGACAGAATTCATCCCCGGACCGTCTAGCCGCAAGCCCGTGCTCTCCATTGAATTCTGTCAGGAAACCTGCGCAGACACGCAGATATTCATCGCCCCAGTCATGGCCAAAACGATCGTTTATCCCCTTGAAACTGTCAAGATCCAGCATGATCATTGCACACTGACCGATATCCTTTTCATCCAGGATATTCTCCACTTCTTTTCTGAAGGTATCCAGATTGCAGAGACCGGTAAGAGAGTCATAATCCCTCTCATGCTCCAGCCGTTTCTTTTCCTGTACCTCCCCGGTCACATCTGAGATGATCCCAAAGGTGCTGCCATTTTCTGTAGTGGTGAATATACGCACCCATTTTTCAGGATTTTCCTTTATTTTAAAGTCACTGCCCCTTTTGTCCAAAGCGGCTCTCAGAGTCTTTTCCAGCATTTCCCGAAATACATTCCTATCCCGGCAGGCCTGATCCATCTCCTCTGCGGACCAGTCAAGTACAAGGCGGATACGCTCCGTTGCCATAACCCTTTCATTATCCTCATTGAATTCAAAAACGCCTATAGGTAAATCCAGGGTGTCAATGACCTTTGAAATCTTGACTGTGGCATCTAAAATCCCCTGTACCATTTTATTGATGCCCTGACTCAGTTGTCTGAACTCAGGATTGCTGTCCACCTTCACCACAGTATCCAGATTGCCGTCTGTGATTTCATTCAGATCATCCATAATGGTGTGCATCCCATCCACGATCTGATATTTTAACAGCCGGTTAATGACCAGAATCGTCACCAGATAAACCAAAAGCAGGTAACAGAAGGTCAGAAGCGTCTGCGTATTCCTCTCGTCATAAAGCTGATCCTCATTCTCCCCTGCTCCAAGTATCAGGCTGCCTTTCTCCTGGATGACACAGAAGATTTTCTCTCCGTCCTGACGAATAAATCCTCCGTCTCTGCAGTCTGCGATCTCCTTTTCTGAAAGCCCCAAATCTTCCATACTGCTGCCGGCCATCTTCTCATCTGAATGGGCCAGAACCTCCCCGCTGTCCTTGTCTATGGCAAAGAGTACACCTCCTGCATCCACAGGAACTCTGGAGAATATGTAATCAAGCTGATTCCTCTTCTGGGCCTCCAGCATCCTGGTCGGAGCCATTCCCACCTGCACAATTCCCTTTTTATCCTGACGGGCAACGCCGATATACTGGAACACCTTCTCTTCATATCCGTTAGGCCTTATATCCTGCACCAGATAGGAATCCGGATCATCCAGAATACTGAGAAATTCTTTTGTCTGGTCCGTAGTGTGAAAGTCCATGCCAAAGTATTTGGAAATACTTCCTGCGAAAAGGATCCCGTTTTCATCTATCACATGAAGTTCATCCACATTGAGCAGCTCCGCAATACGCTCCATTTCCTGCTGGCTTTCCAGCACGCTGGGATTCTGTTGTATAATATAGGCGAAAGCATAGGCTCTTGTCAAATAATCCTCACTTAAGCTCTCTTTCAGGTTCTGCAGTTCCACTTCATTATTATCAATGGTCTGTGAAATCTGTCCCAGCTTCAGAGCAGAGTTTTGTATCATCTGACTTCTTGCATTACGTCCCTGCAGTCCCCAGTTCAGCACCAAAATGGCCAGAAGGGCTGCGGCGACAACATAGCTGATATACCTGGTAAAAATCCTCTGCACAAAATTTCCCCTTTCCCCACTATACGCCGCTGACCACAGCGGCCTCACGCTTTTTTGTTATTATAGCATACAAACGAATAAACCGCATGCCATTTCTGACATGCGGTAAAAAAACACTGCGGGGTCTAGGCCGCCTAAGCTATCCCGGAAATCAAATCACTTTTTTATCCTGCCTGTGGATTCGTCCTGACAGCCCGGAGGAATATCTTATTAAACAGAGCCAGTTCATCATACATAATGCCATGCCCGCTGTTCTCCATGGTCACGAGCCGGGAGCAGGGTATCCCCTCTTTCTGGATGCGGGCCAGATCATTGGATACCACTACATCTTTCCCTCCATGGATGATCCAGGTTGGAACATGGACACAGGGAAGATCACTGCGCCCGTCCTCATCCCTGAGTGAAACTGCTGTTCTGACTGTACCTATACCGGAAGCTGAGAGTGATATATCCTGAAACCACTGTTTCACCGGTTCCCTGTGCGGTGTGGCAAAAAGCTGTTCGTGACTGAAATTATAAGCCAGCTGCGGTCTGTCCGTCTCTGCCAGATGAATCAGACTATCCACATATTTCCTGCAAAGGCCGTATGGATACCCCTCCCGCTGTGTCCAGGATGGTGCCGCCGCTGCCAAAAGGATGAGTTTCTCCACACCATAGCCGCAGAACAGCCGCATATAACGAAGTACAATGGCTCCTCCCATGGAAAAACCTGTGAGAACGAATTTTTTAAGGCCCATGGCCTTCACCACGTGGTAAATATCTGCCGCCATCTGGTCATATTCATAACCGCAGGCCGGTGCATCAGATTGGCCGAACCCTCTCAGATCCACAGCCACCACATGATATCCGCACTTTGTCAGCAGCTCGATCTGGTATTCATAAATCTTGTGTGAAAGAGGCCATCCGTGAACGAGAAATACGGTCTTTGGACACCCTTTGTTGAACTCATAGACAGCAATTCTGGTGCCGTCATTGGATCTTACATAGAACATAAAGGAAATCTACTTTTTTCTTTATTTATATGCACCGGACACGGTCTCTGTTCCGCTGTCCAGTATTCCCTCGGCGATCCATATCCTTCTCAGATACAGACTGACAAAAATACTTGCAATGCCTGCCGTCATAAAGATTGCCCATTCCATCCCTCTTGCCTGCTCAAACACAACCCCGTATAAAGCCTGCCCAAGAGGCTGGGAACAGGTTGCAATAGCCATAACCCAGGAGATCACTTTACCGATCAAATGTCCCGGAGTGTTCATCTGTACAAAAGACATGGTCTGTACCGTAAACAAAGTTGCACACAGCATGATCAAAAATGCTCCTGCTGCCAGTACCAGATATTTTCCCATATCGGGAACACTGGAATACAGAATCCCCCCCATGGGAAACATGAGCAGAGCCAAACCCAGGATCAGCTTCCAGGTATCTCCAATTTTGATCCTGCCTCCAAGGATTCCGGCAGCGATTCCCCCTGCAATTCCCCCGAAAGCCATGATTCCCGACAGATATCCGTACATCTGGTTCGGGTCAGCCCTATGGAATTTAAATACTTGGGTGCAGAGGACCGGAAGCCCGATGATCAGCAGCGCCGATATGAATAGGTTTACAAATGCCACAATAACGGTAACTTTACCGATGACCTTCTGACTCTTTGCAATAAAGTACACACTCTCCTTCAAGTCTCCGAAAATGATGCGGAAGGCCCCCATATCGGTCTCCCTTTTTGTAAATGGGATCCTGATGAATATTTCCATCACAGCAGACAGGAAAAAACACACCATACTGATGGCAAGCACCACATGAATTCCCTTCATGCTGTAGAAAATACCACCCAGAACAGGCCCTAAAAGACCGGCAAGGGAAGATACCGTATTGATAATGGCATTGGCCTGCACCAGTTTCTCTTCCGGCACCAGAAACGGCATACTGGCCTGAACAGAAGGCTGATAAAGACCGGAAATACTATAAAGCAGGATCAGGGCCACAAGAATAAGCGCCACAATATTTACCTGCCTTGACAACAGAAGAAACAGCAGGATAATTCCGGCAGTGGAAAAATCCAGCACTACCATGATGTTTCTTTTATTTACCCGGTCCGCTATCACACCTCCAAGGGGTGACATGATGAGCAGGGGCAGAAATGCCAGAGCTGACACCATTCCGTACAAGGTAGGAGACCCGGAGATGTTCAGCAGATGCAGGGGGAGGGCAAACCTGACCACCGCATTGCCGAACAGAGAGATGATCTGTCCCAGGACTACCAGCATAAAATCCCTTGAAAAACCGTTTTTCTTCATATCTTTACACCTCCAGATTCTTTATTTTGTTTGTAAGTCCCACATAACAGCCCAGGCCTGCCGCCAGCGTAACCACCATGATGCCTGTCATGATCCACAGCCCGCTGTCTGCTCCCAGCATGAACAGGTTGGTCACCGGACATATGAGAATAACGGAAGTCACCACAGAAGCCACCAGTGATCTTTTCCAGAAACCGATGCGCATAGATATCTGACCTATGGATGCTGCCATCACTCCCAGAACCGCACCGGCTGCCAGCACTCTTCCAAACTCAGTCATCCCAAAAGCTTCCGGCATAAAATGGAACAGATTTGCCGAGATGCCCATAACAAGAAAACAAAGTGTCTCACAGAGGAAAACAGCCGTGAATATGAACCCCCAGAGCAGGGTACATTTTGCCTTCAGCACCGCTTTTCTCTTCACTGGGTAAGAAAACAGCAGAAGCGCATTTTTCCCTGCATACTCTGTCACCACCAGCCGGGCTGACATGGCTCCGCCCAGGACGGCAAAGCAGGACATGATCAGTCCGGACACCGGCAGCAACACGCCTTTCCAGGTTGCAAACAGCAGTGCGTCATCTCTTGTCACGCTCCCCTCCTCCAGCTTTGGAAGCAGCGGAAACGCAAATGTCATGATCAGACAAAATACAAAGATTCCCGCTGCCGCCAGCAGATAGCCCTTAAAGTCCGTTCTTTTTAATTCCAGCTTTATCAGCTTCATATCTGTTTCCTCCTCATAATGTCAATGACATAATTTTCAAAATTTTCTCCATATTGTTTCCGCATCAGAGACGGGGAGAATTCCTCCACGATCTTCCCCTGTGCCAGGACTCCCACTCTATGGGCCAACTGCTCCATTTCACTTAAAATATGGCTGGATACCAGAATGGCCGTACCCCTCTCTGCCTGGGCAAGCAGAATCTCCCTCACTTCCTGTATACCCACAGGGTCAAGTCCGTTAATGGGTTCATCCAACAGCAGGCAGTCCGGATCATGGAGCATGGCCCTTGCGATCCCCAGTCTCTGCTTCATTCCCATGGAAAACCTGGCCACCGTTTTTTTCCCAGTCCGCGCCAGCCCTACCTGCTCCAATGCTCCTGTAATATCACCGTTTTTCCCCATATAGGCCATATGGATCTCCAGATTTTCCCGGGCAGTCAGGTGCTCATAAAATATGGGTGTCTCGATCAAAGTGCCTATCCTGCTCTGGATCTTCTCCCTGTACTCCCAGGTATCCATGCCGTCTATCTGCACCTCCCCCTCGTCCGCCTGTTGAAAGCCGCCGGTTATCTTCATCAACGTTGTCTTTCCCGCGCCATTAATGCCCAAAAGGCCATAAATTTCACCCTTTTGCAGACTCAGGGAGCAGCGTTCCAGTACACTCTGCCCCTGGAAGCTTTTTGATACTTCTCTTATTTCGATTACTGCGTCCATCATTTCTCTCCTTTTAATACCGACCGTAGGTATGTATAATGATAAAAAAATAGGCTGCCAGGCCAGACTATGCTGCCGGGCAGCCATATATTATTTATATTCATTATAGATTTCTGTCAGTTCCTGCAGCCTGTTGATAGTTTTCTCGTCCACAATGTCAAGACCCAAAGCATCCAGAATCTCCTTAAAACAGAGACATTTCCTGAGTGTCTCCTCAGGTGTGGAATCCATAGTCATTGGGTTCAGCCATACATTTCCAAGCAGAAGCAGCACTTCTCCTAACTCTGACGGATAATTTGTATGGATACTGCCGTCTTTTATGCCCTCTTCCATGATCGGTGTCAGGTATTGAGGCGCTGTGATCTCAATGGTCTCCCGCATTACCATGGACAATAGCTGCGGATTATCTCCAAGGCGGGGCGCGGAACGAAACATATCATTCTGCTCCGGCCTGTTGAGGGATTCCAAAAATAATTTTTTCAGCTTTTCTTTCCCTGTAAGCGTTTCATCATCCCTTATCCGGCGCAGCAGAACTTCTGAGCCTTCTGTCATGCGGTCTGTCACAGCAGTGAGGATTTCCTCCTTTGACTTAAAGTGGTGATAGATCGCGCCTTTACTAAGCCCTCCCAGATTATCTACGATATCCTGGATAGATGTCCGCTCGTATCCTTTTTCCACAAAAAGCCTGCCTGCAGTTTCCAGGATCAGATTCACTGTCTCCTCCGGATATTTATTCCGTGCCATATTGTACCTCCATTATTCATTGGATTATATTCAAATTAACATACCAATGGTATGTTTGTCAATAGCTTTTATTTTGCCGGTTGCTTTTTTCCACCTGAGGAGTAAAATAATGGAAGAATGTAAGTAACTATTCAGTATGTCTGCGCATTTACTGCGCTGACCGTAAGAAAATGTTCAGCAGCCAGGCAAAAATCCCATCGCCAAAGGCGATTTACCTGGATTTTTGCTCGTAACTGTAAGGGTACTGAACAGTTACGAATGTAAAATATAAACGGAGTTATATTATCATGAATGCAGCAGAATCTAAAACCCTGATGACCTCAGGCCCCATATGGAAAAAAATCATAATGTTCGCTCTCCCGCTGTTTCTGGGAAACCTCTTCCAGCAGCTCTACAACACTGCGGACTCCCTGATCGTAGGAAATTTTCTGGACAGTAATGCCCTGGCTGCTGTCAGCTCCTCTGGAAATCTGATCTTCCTGATGGTCGGCTTTTTTAACGGCATTGCCATGGGCGCAGGCGTAGTGATCGCCAGATATTACGGTGCCAGAAATACAGAGAACCTTCAAAAAGCAATACACACCACTATTTCCCTTGGCCTGGCAGCAAGTGCTGTGCTCACTCTGGCCGGCGTTATCCTTGCCCCCCAGATACTTGTCTGGATGGGAACGCCCAAGGATGTGCTGCCCCAGTCTATTACATATTTCCGCATTTACTTTGCAGGTTCCCTGGGATTTGTTATGTATAATGTATTTGTGGGCATACTGCAGTCTGTAGGTGACAGCAGGCATCCCTTAGTTTACCTGATCATCTCCTCTGTGGTTAATGTTGTACTGGATTTATTTTTTATCATTGTACTGCATCTGGGGGTCGGCTCTGCCGCACTTGCCACTATTATCTCACAGTTTCTAAGCGCCTTGCTCTGTCTTGGAAAGCTTAAGCGCTGTCCTCTGGAATATCGGGTTTACATAAATAAGATCAGGTTTGACAAAGCCATGCTGGGCCGTATTATTAATAACGGTCTTCCCGCCGGTTTCCAAAATTCGATCATAGCCTTTGCCAACGTGATCGTGCAGACGAATATCAACGCCTTTGGAAAAATGGCGGTGGCCGGATGCGGAGCCTACTCTAAAATTGAGGGATTCGTCTTTCTGCCGATCAACTGCTTTACCCTGGCGCTGACCACCTTTGTCAGCCAGAACCTGGGGGCCGGGGAATATGACAGGGCAAAAAAAGGCGCCAGATTCGGTCTTTTATGTTCCATGCTGATCGCAGAGCTGATCGGTGTGCTGATCTACTCTTTTGCGCCGGCTCTCATCTCGGCCTTTAATAGCGAGGCACACGTGATCCAGTACGGAACCGCCCAGGCCAGGACTGTCACATTGTTCTATTTTCTTCTGGCGCTCTCCCACTGTATCGCCGCCATTCTGCGAGGTTCCGGGCATGCTTCCGTACCTATGCTGGTCATGCTGGTGTTTTGGTGCATTGTGCGGGTTTCCTATATATCCGTGATCGTGAAATTCATACCGGATATCCAGGTTATATTCTGGGCTTATCCGCTGACCTGGTTTTTAAGCTCCGTGGTGTTTGTGATATATTATAAAAAGGCAGACTGGGTGCATGGATTTGAACGTGTATGATCAAAAGAGCAGTCTCATATCATTCCAGACTGCATTGCCGTGGCACGAATCCGCTCTGCCGTAATTGACAAAACCGAATTTTTCGTAATAATGGATCATGTGATCCTTACAGGTCAAAATGACCCCCTTTTTACCCTCCTGCTTTGCGGATCCTATCAATGCATTCATAAGTTTTTCGGCAATTCCCTGTCTTCTGTATTCGGGCAGAACATTCAGACCGAATACAGTCTGATAGGCGCCGTCTGAGTTATGTAAACTTATATCATGATACATCTCATCCGGCAGATGTGGTTCGTCTGTCACACCTCCGTTGACAACCCCCACTAATTTTCCTTCTGTTTGCGCCACAAAAAACTTTTCGGGAAACGCCGCCAAACGCTCTTTTATTGCCTCTTCACTGGCTGCTTCCGCTGCCGGAAAACAGGCTGCCTCAATGGCAGCCAATGTCTCTCCCTCCCCCGGCTGTGCATTTCTTATCGTTATCTGCATGTTATTTTCTCCTTTTTTCAATCTGTTGTTATCGTTCTTTTTTCATAAACCGGGCGCAGCGCATTATGTTCCCTGAAATATTCTTCAATGGCTGTGCGGATATTTCCCGTTATGGTCCGTGAAGGTTTCCGCTGTTCGATGGTTTCCTGATCCAGCCCCAGAAAACTGTCCATGTTGTTGTAATGAAATAGTTCTAGGCCCACGGCAAATACATCCTGGTCCTGTATTTCTTTTCCGTTAAATCTGGCATCTGTCAGTTCCTGCCGGCCTGTAGAATAAACCATGCGTATTCCTTTACTAAACTGGTAGTATTCAAAATCACTGCCCTCCACGCTCACACTTTTTTTCATGGCGTGCAGAATCCCCTCTTTCAGCTCTTTTCCCGTCAGTTCAATGCGCACCAGGGTTTCGTCATAGGGATACATGTTAAGCAGATCCCCCACGGTAATGATAGGCCCGATCTCCTCCGCGCGCAGGCTTCCGGAACCGAGCATGACAATATCCAGCCCGAACTGCATTTTCAATGCGTCACAGAACAGATTACCTGCACTGGTGGACTGATAGCGGCCGGGATGGGTGGCTTTTCTCACCATACTGGTGAGGATCGCCCCGTATTTTTCATCCGTTACTTTCTTAAAGTCGTAAATGAGATGTTCCAGTTCTTCATTTCTTTCGCAGTGCGCATCATCAATGGGGACCGTCTCCCAGGTATAGCTCTCCACAGAATTGGTGTCTGTGTTCACCTCTATCTCAAATCGGCCGATCTGGTCTGTTCCGATCCCGGCCTGTACAATAAGGATATTGTTCACCTCTGCCGGTTCCTCCAGATATGTGTGGCTGTGACCGCCGATAATGACATCCACGCCCCATTTGGGATCAAGCTGCTCGGCAAGCTTCAGATCCTCCGCAAATCCGATATGTGTCAGGAGAATGGTAAAATCAATGTCCACGTTTTTATAACTGTTGCAGATGATCCCCACTTCCCTGGCCGCATCAGACAGATCCACAAAGGTTCCCAGGAGCATGTCTGATTTCGCCTTGCTCATTATATCCTCAGTTAAAAGCCCCATGACAAGAATCTTCATGCCATCTACATGAAGGATCCTGTGAGACTGAAACAGACGCATGCCTGTTGGTCTGATGTAGATATTTGCATTTACAATGGGAAATTTACAGCAGCGCTCCAAAAAAAGCAGATGCGCAATGCCGTAATCCAGTTCGTGATTTCCCAGGGACACGATATCCGGTCCCAGAACATTCATGATTTCTATTGTGGAGATGCCCTTGAACTCGGTATCTATGAGGGATCCTCTGAACATGTCTCCCGCGATCATATAAAGTGTGTTCGGAACATCTCTTCTCACCTGGTTTACATAACCCGACAACAGAGAGACACCTCCAACCAGTTCGTTGTCAATTTCTTCTGCCAGGAAATCACCGTGCATGTCATTGGAATGCAGAAGGGTCAGATGTTTTATATTCTTTTGCGTCATTCTTTTTCCTCTCAGTCTGGTTCATTTACAGGAAATCAAAAAGGTTTAACTGCTCTCCTCCGCCATTTTGTTTTCGCTTATCCGCGCTTTCCCTTAACAGGAATTCTTCCGGCATATCCTCCAGAAAAACAGAGGCCTCCCGGGAGGTGGTCAATATCAATTCCTCTTTGGCTCTGGTCATTCCCACATAAAAGAGCCGGCGCTCTTCCTCTATGTCGGTAATGAAGGTCTCCTGTTTTTCCGAGCTGTTTTCTTCCTTTTGATGGGGGCTGTTTTCTTTCTTCTGCTGGATGCTGTTTTCTCTCTTTTGATGGGTACTATTTTCTTTTATTTGGCGGAAGTCCCTTTCAAAAGGAATGGCTCCTTTTCTAACGCCATAGATGATCGTCACAGGAAATTCCAGGCCCTTTGAGCCGTGAAGCGTCATGAGCGTAACGCAGTCGGCTGTATACTGTCTGCCGCCGCAGCGTTTTAGATCACTTTCCACGCCAAGGTAGACAGCATCCATAAATTCCTGCATGGTTTTATAGAAAACAGTCATTCCAAGAAGCTTGTTTACAGCTATATCATCTGTAAGATTCATGTCTTCTATCCATTGTGCCAGGACTTTCTGGGGTTTTCCTTTTTTCAGAAAAGGAATATATTTTTCCTGCATGGTCTCAAAAATACTGCCGCTTATCCGGTTCGGTTCCAAATCCCACAATAATTTCAGGCACATATCTCTGGCCACTATGTCATCCCGGTTTGCAAGACAGCGGAAAAAACAGATGCATCCCCGGACGGTCTTTTCTGCAAGGAAATCCTCACGCCCGGCGATCACATATGGTATCCCTTCTCTCCGCAGACACTTTTCCAGAAGTTCCGCCTGGCGGTGCGTTCTGTACAATACTGCAATATCGGCAAAGCTTCTTGTCTTATATTCTGTGTTTGTTTCTTGTTTTTCCTGCGCATCCAGCATGTCAATCCCGCCAATGAGACGATTAATTTCTTTTGCGGTAAATATGGCTTCTCCCATCTCACTTCCGGCTGTGACAAGACGGACCGGAGTGCTGTCCGGCCGGTTGGGGTGGATCACTCTCTCCATTCCGGGATTTTTAGAAATAACTTTCACTGCACTGGAAATCACCTGGGGCGCAGAGCGGTAATTCTCAGTCAGACGGATGATACTCAAATCTGAAAAGTCGTTTTTTAAATGCTCAAAGCATTTGTCGTCTGAGCCGCGGAAACCATAAATGGACTGATCCGGATCTCCAATGACAAAAAGCTCTCTGCCCTGTTTTGCCCACTCCATGATCAGCCTGTACTGGATCGGACTGATATCCTGGAATTCGTCAACGTGAAGATAGTTGAAATTTTGTGCCAGAACTGCCGGGTCGGCTTTTATTAGCTTCAGGGTTTCTGTAAGCAGGTCGTCAAAGTCCAGGATATGCAGGGACTCCAATGTCTGCCGGTATTCCAGATACGCTGCATATTCCGATTCTGTTATACCATGGGCAGATAAAAGTTCATGGTCTGAAAAATCCGGGGTCACATCAGTGTTTGTTTTTATTATGGATACTTTTTGAAGAAACTGCTTGGGCTTGATTCCCAGGTTCCTGCTTTTTACTATATCTGCTGCAATGTCCAGTGTTTCCGTCTCATCGGCAAGGGAAAACTGCATGCCTTGTTTTTTCAGCAGCTCGAGGCAGATCGAGTGGAAGGTCCCCACCTGGATCAACCGGGCAGATCTGCCTTTTCCTAACTGCTGCCTCAGGCGCTCCTGCATCTCGGCAGCGGCTTTGTTCGTAAAAGTCACGGCTGTTATCTCTGACGTTTTTACTTTTCTGGTCTCCAAAAGATAGAGAATGCGGGATATCAGAGTCTTAGTCTTCCCTGTTCCCGGTCCCGCTATAACCGCTACTGCCCGGTCTATGGACTGAACAGCCTGCTGCTGTTGGGGGTTCAGCGGCTGGAGAGCGGGAATGGATGGTCCACTTTCCTGTGCTTCGGCTGACGGTTCGCTTTTCTGCGCTTTCTCTGATAGTCTGCTTTCCTTTACTTTAGCTGATAATCTGTTTTTCTGTGTTTTATCTGACCTCCTAATTTCCTGAACATTTCCTGCATCACCTGTTATTTCTGTCATATCCTGGATCATTTCCATGCTGTCAAAAAGGCTCATCTGCCCATCCAGATTCTCAATCTCAGTCTGCTCGAATAACTTTATGGTGCCATATTCTCCGTCAAAACCGGGAATCCTCTCAACTTTTCCTTCCCTAAGCCTCTGAATCCCCTCAGTGATCAAATGTCCGGAAACGCTCCTAATCTCTTCCAGAGGCATGACCCGCAGTATCTCGAATTCAGGTCCCAGTTTCCGGAGCATTTCTTCATACTGCCTCACAACTTTTCTGCTTGCCGCGGAGTATCCCACAGATGCGCCGATGACCTCCGGCAGCGGCACCAGGCTCTCAAAGGCTTTCGCATGAGGTCTTTGAAAGCCTTCCGGGCGGTCAGCCAACTGCTCCACTCTGTGAGACACTCCGATTGTGAGTTTTTTTCCACAGACAGGGCATTTACCGTGGTATTTTTCAGCTTCCGTGGGACTTAAACAGAGATGACATTTTCTGTGGCCGTCAAAATGATATTTTCCTTCTTCCGGAAAGAACTCTATAGTCCCTGCCAGTCCTTCTCCCTCCTGAATGGCCTTCCTTAACCCTTCATAGGAAAGCTCTATGTCCAGCAGATTTGCCTCCCTTCCCAGCTTTGCCGGGGAATGTGCATCGGAATTTGATATAAGCTGGTACTGATCAAGCGCGGATATCCTCCAGTTCATTGGCGGGTCTGAGGAAAGCCCTGTTTCCATAGCCCGGATGTATGGTGATAAGTCGTCAAAGCATTCCTCCACCGTATCGAAACCGGAAAAGGCCCCGAATAAAGAAAAATGAGGTGTCCAGATATGAGCCGGCACATAGACGGCATTCGGACACAGCTCCAGCAGTATCTCCAGCAGGTCCCTGCAGTCTAATCCCAAGATAGGCCGTCCATCGGAATGGATGTTGCCGATGCTTTCCAGTTTTTTGGAGATAATTTCCGCATCCTCCAATCCCGGCAGGAGGATCAGGCTGTGTACTTTACGAACCTTATCCATTTTTTTATAAATAGAACTGATCTCACCTGTAACGACAAAACGCGGCTGCATGGCTGCGGCCGCTGTGGGGTCCTGTATTCTGTATTCTTTCTTCAGCACATACAGCCCATCCTCCGCCGGTTCCAGCTTTTCCTGGAGTTCCTCTCTCCAGGCCGGATGCGTGAAGTCGCCTGTGCCAACTATTTGTATTCCTTTTCTGCGCGCCCAGAGGTCAAGATGTTCCGGGGTGCAGTCTTTGCTGGTGGCACGGGAATAGCGGGAGTGGATGTGCAAATCTGCGATGTACATTATTTTATCACCTTATCCTTTTTGATGTTGAACGGTAATTACGATTATCATGTATCAGTTAGTATAACATTTTATCGGTGAAATTTCCAACATTCTATAGTATCATCTTCTCATGTACTACTCCCAAAACCTGTGATACAGTTAGATTAACCGCTGATTTCCACCCAGAGAGGTACTTTTATGCAAAATATGAATTATTATTACGACTTTTCAGGCCAAAAATTCGGATATCCGCTTAGTCTGAGCATCAACGGCTTTGACCGTCAGGTTTTCTCCCGGCAGACAAGCCTGGAGCTTTCTTACGTCTTAAAAGGCGAATATGAAGCTATAACAGAGCATTTTTCCTGCCCGGTAAAAGAACAGGAGCTGCTTTTGATTGCTCCCGGTGATATCCATATGATCCGTCAGAAAGGGACCGGAGAAAATGTGATCTTGACTATCCATGTGGATTTCTCCCGTTTTGCAAAACCCATGGCTGGAGATGTGGAGGACGCATTTGAATCCATGCTCTGTACAAAAGAAAAAAATGCCCAGATATTAGGGAAGCTAAAAAGAAAAATAGGCGAGTTGGTAAGCCTTTTGATGGAAAATGACAATGATCTATTTCAGATGAATGCAATCATGGCGGAGCTGGTCTGCATTGCCTCCAATCATAAGCAGTACCCTATCGAGCGCCTGCCCCTTCTCTCCGAAAACCGTGAGAATTATATGAAAGCGATCCTCTACATCAGCAGCCATTATCAGGAGCAGCTTCATCTGGAGGATGTGGCAAAGGCGCTGTCCTTCAGCAGTTCCTATGCCTCCAGACTTTTCAAGAAATACACCGGCATTACCTTTGTCAAGTATTTAGCATATACCCGTGTCCGCGCTTCTCTGGAAAGTTTACTGGAAGGAAAAGATACTATTGATAAGATTGCTCTGGACTGCGGTTTTGCCAATTCCAAAGCTTATACCATCGCATTTAAAGAGTTATACGGGATTGCTCCCAGCCGTTACAGAAAACATTTTCTTCAGAATTTAAAATATAACCAGGAATTAAAAGAACAGCAAATGACTCTGGATGACCGTCAAAGAGAGCTACTGAAGCACCTTGTTCTGGAAACAGAGGAAATCCTGTATGAAAATGCTGCCGTTAAAATCACGAACAAAAACGGACACGTACTCTGTCAGATCAAAACCGATGCAAAAACAAAAAGCATCATCACCCAGGCGGATCAAATGGTCTCCATAGAAATCATAAAGAAATAGCCAAAGAAATAATTGGGGAAATAAATGCTCCGACAATGGTCATTTTTTGTCATTTTTCACAACAAAACGAGACTCCTATGCAAAAATCATGACAAAAAACAGTCTGTTTCTGCCAGCAGGGACACAGCTTCTTTTTAGCGGCTATGATAAGATAAACGTAGCGAAAGGAGTTGTTGTTATGACAAAATATCCCCATTTATTTTCTCCGATCAAAATAGGAGAAACAACTGTAAAAAATCGTGTATTTATGCCCCCCATTTCCACCAATCTGGCAGATAAAGGCTACATAACCGACACACTTGTGGAGCATTACGCAGCAAGGGCAAAAGGCGGTGTCGGCCTGATCGTTACAGAGGTAACTACCGTGGAACCCGTATACACCTATTTGCCCGGTGATATATCTATCTGTGATGATTCCTATATCCCGGGTTGGGAAAAACTGGCCTCAGCCGTACATAAATACGGAGCTAAAATCCTTCCCCAACTGTTTCATCCGGCATACATGGCCTTCCCCATTCCAGGTACCCCTCGACTTATCGCCCCTTCAAATGTGGGGCCATCCTATGCAAAAGAGGCTCCGAGATCTGTCACCATACCGGAACTGAAAGTGATTATACGCCAGTTCGGTGAAGCTGCCCTCCGTGTCAAAAAAGCAGGCGGTGACGGAGTTGAAATCCACGCAGCCCATGCCCACGGCCTTCTGGGTGGTTTCTTAACCCCGCTTTATAACAAAAGAACAGACGAATACGGCGGAGATATCAATGGCCGTCTGAAACTTACCCTGGAAGTGATCGAAGAAGTCCGCAGAGTCTGCGGAAAAGATTTCATTGTGGATGTAAGGATTTCCGGAGATGAATACAGCGACGGAGGCCTGAACCTAAATGACGGCATTTATATTGCCAAACAACTTGAAAAGGCAGGCGCAGACATGCTTCATGTATCAGGCGGAACCACCATCAAGCGTGGAAGCGCAATTCCGGCTCCCGGTACCAGACAAGGCTCCCACGCCGCCTTATCTATGGAGATCAAAAAACATGTGTCCATTCCTGTGGCTACCGTTGGGCGTATCACAGAACCTTGGATCGCGGACGAGCTGATTGCCAATCAAAAGGCTGATATCTGCATGATGGGACGGGCAAATCTGTGCGACCCGGACTTCTGCACCAAAGCCCAGGAGGGCCGTGAGGATGAAATCCGTCCCTGCATCGGCTGTCTGCGTTGTCTAAACGGTATCATGTTCGGAAAACGTGTGGCCTGCACTGTTAATCCATCCTTTGAATTGGAAAATGAAGATACCTTAAAACCTGCGGAGGTAAAAAAAGACATCCTGGTCATCGGAGGCGGCCCTGCCGGAATGGAAGCTGCTTTTGTCGCCAAGAAACGCGGCCATCACGTAGTGCTCTGCGAACAGGGAGACGCATTGGGCGGACAAATGCGCATTGCTTCGGTTCCCATTGCCAAACAGGATCTCGCCAAGGTAATAAAATATATGTCAAAGAAACTACAGGCAGAAAATGTAGAGGTCCGTTTGAACTGCAAAGTGGATAAAGAAATGCTGGAAACAGAATTTTCCGGCTATGAAGTGATCGTGAGCTGCGGAGCTGCCCCCATCGCTCCGGCAGCCTTTACAGAATTTAAACATTGGGCAACAGCGGATGATATTTTGGCCGGAAATGCGTTCCCCGGACGACGTATCGTGATCATCGGCGGCGGCTCTGTTGGCTGTGAGACAGCCGATTACCTGGCTCCCCTCATCCATGACCTCTACCCCCGCGACCGGGAGGTTACCGTTATTGAAATGACAGATTCCATTATGGCCGCCGAAAGCGGCCCCGGCAGAAGCCTTCTGGTACAGCGGATGATGAAAAAGGGGATCCAAATAATCTGTGGTGCAAAAGTAGAAAAAGTAGAAAAAGACAAATTATACTACAGCCAAAAAGGGAAGTCCTTCTGTCTGGATGAATTTGACTCTCTCATCTTAGCCATGGGCTACCGCCCGGACACTGCATTTACGGAAATGCTGAAGGAACTCGGCATTACCTATCATGTGATTGGAGATGCAGAACAAGTTGGAACTGCTAAAGACGCTATTCATGCAGGATATGATACTGCTATAAAATTGTAATATGATCCCTCTTAAGCAGAAAGGTATATACCTCACTCTGTTTAAGAGGGTTTTTATGTCCGGAAATGCTTCATCAACCCCCAGGGCTGTATGCAGACTTTCTGAGATTCCAGATCCAGGACACCCGGCTGTAAATAGGCCCCATTGCCAGAACACACAGAATAGTTCCCAATCCCACAGCGCCCCCCATAAAGAATCCCAGGACAGTACAGCAGACATCCACAGACATCTTTCCGTACTGCATAGGAATCCCAGCCATGTCTTTCAGTACCTCCAGCAGTATATCTGCACAGTTAGGTCCCATCTCCGGAAATACAACTGTGGCGAATCCCGCTCCTGCCAGAAGCATTCCTGTCAAAAATACAATAAAACTACCGGGGGAATATGGTTCCGGATGGAAAGAGGAGAGCAGACGGACAGATATGTTGAGAAATCCGGCAAAGCTCAGCATAGAAAGGAATGTGCCCCACTTCAGATATTTTCTGTTCAGTGAGGCACAGATGATCAGAATCCCTATATTTACCAGAAAGGAAGCCGTGCCCATTTCCAGCTCAAACACTCTGTGGACACCATCGTAGAGGGCACTGACAGGGTCTACCCCCATACCTGCCGCAGAACACAGGGCCACGCCCAGAGCTGCTGCCAGATTTCCACACACAATACAGACTGCTCCCCTGCTTTTACGCATCTGCCTCCACTGCCAACTGCAGGGCAGCTTCCAGCATGACCGTAAAGCCAGTTCTGCGCTCATCTGCAGGCATGGCTTCTCCCTTCAGAGGCAGATCTGATATGGTCAGCAGAGTCAGCGCCTTTTTCCCCAGCCGCACTGCATTACAGTATAAAGATAGGGATTCCATCTCCACACAGAGCACATTCATCTTCTTCCACTTTGCAACTGCATCCTTCTCATCTGTATAAAACAAATCTGAGGATAAGATGGTTCCGATCTTATGAGGGATTTCTCTGCTCTCCAATATCTCTTCTGCCTGCTTCAGAAGGCCAAAGTCTGCACACGGAACAAAGGTGCCCGGCAAATTGTACTGGGAGACAAAGGCCGAATCTGTGCACAGGCCCATCCCCGCTGCCACATCTCCCATGGAAAGACTGTCTGATATGGCCCCTGCAGAGCCGACTCTGATAATCGTGTCCACATCATAATCCTTATACAATTCCCAGGAATAAATCCCCATGCTGGGAATTCCCATACCGCTGGACTGCACAGAAATCTGCTTATTTTTATAGGTTCCGGTATATCCCAGCATATTCCTCACTGTATTATAACAATGAACATCCTCAAGATACGTCTCTGCAATGAGTTTCGCCCGCAGAGGATCTCCCGGCATGAGAACGATTTTTGCAATATCACCTTTTTTTCCTTCATTATGCGGTGTAGACATCACTGTTCTCCTCTCTTTCTTTCTATTTGAAGCCAGTTCTCCACTATGCCGGAGATACAAGCAAAACTGTCCTTCTCGCCCATATTGACCTCATGGTTCATGGAATTGCTGTACATCATAATGGGGATATATTCTCTGGTGTGATCCGTTCCTTTATATCCCGGGTCACAGCCGTGGTCTGCTGTAATGATCAGCAGGTCATCTTCCCCCATAGCTTCCATGATTTCCGGAACCCTGGCGTCAAACTCCTGCAGGGCAACGGCATATCCCTCCACATCCCTCCGGTGTCCATACAACATGTCAAAGTCCACCAGGTTTGTAAAGATCAGCCCTTCTTCCACTTCTGACAACATTTTCAGAGTTTGCTCTACACCTTCCCTGTTGCTGCCTGTGGAGACATGCCTGGTAATACCGCTTCCGGCAAAAATATCATAGATTTTTCCCACTGCCGCTGTCTCATATCCCTGTGCTTCTATTCTGTTCAGCATAGTATCTTCAGGGGGCGTCATGGAAAAATCATGACGGTTTCTCGTTCTGACAAAGCCGTCCCCGGAAGATGTGAACGGGCGGGCTATCACCCTTGCCACTCCATATTTTCCGGTCAGCAGTTTTCTGGCTTTTTCACAGATCTGATATAATTCCTTTACCGGGACTACCTCTTCATTGGCCGCGATCTGAAATACACTGTCCGCCGAAGTATAGACAATGAGACAGCCCGTTTTGGTCTGTTCCTCTCCCAGTTTCCCGATGATCTCTGTCCCCGATGCGGCAATATTGCCGATCACTTTTCTCCCTGCGGCCTTCTCAAATTCTTCTATCACATCCCTAGGGAATCCCTCCGGAAATACAGGGAAAGGATTTTCTTTTACATATCCTGCAATCTCCCAATGTCCTACCGTAGTGTCTTTTCCTGCTGCTTTCTCCCGTGCCTTTCCATAATGTCCCGTCACGGGGCCTGTATACTTGGTTCCATATCCGGGCAGTATCCTGTCCAGACCCAGGCGGTTTAGGTTTGGAAGGGAGAAGCCTTTGATCCGGGATCCGATGCTTTTCAAAGTATTGGCCCCTGTGTCTCCATATGCGGCGGCATCAGGAAGTGCACCTACCCCAAAACTGTCCAACACTATCAGGCATACTCTTTTTCCCATTGCTCAACCTCCTTCTTCACCTGTTGTTTGATCCCATTCTCTGCAAATGAGGTTTCCATAGCCTGTTTCATCAGCATTGCTGCCTCCCGTGGGGAGAGGCCTGAATGAGAGTCTAAAAACTGAAGCTCTTTTTTCACCGTAGTATTAGTCACAGTACGGTTATCCGTATTGATGGATATGTTCAGGCCGTTATCCATAAATTCCCGGAAAGGATATTTTTCCACAGCTCTTACCGCTCCAGAGTGTAGTTGAGGATTACTTGGATGAATTTTCAAACACGCTCCTGTCTGGATATTGCTGTGAGGGCACAGTTCAACGCCGATTCCTCTGCCGCGAAGCTTCTCCTGCAGCTTCCGGTCCCCGCTCATTGCAATCCCATGTCCGATCCGTTTTGCCCCGTGGTCCACCGCCAGAGCAATATTTTCAATCCTGCCGCATTCTCCTGAGTGGACTGTAAAAGGAATCTCATATTTCCCGGCTCTTTTAAAATACTCCAAAAATTGTTCATTGAAATAAGCGGATTCATCTCCCGCCAGGTCTGCTCCGCAGACACCTCTTCCCAGATATTTTTTCCCCAGTTCAAGTGTCCTAAAATTATCCTTTTCTGGAAAATGTCTCATGCCACAGAGAATCAGAGACGCATAAATCCCCTTTTCCCTGAATGCTTTCTCAAGTCCGGCCGCAGAAGCCTCTATGATGGACTCCGCTGTCAGACTCTCACTTTCTGACAAAAGGGGAGCAAACCGAAGTTCCAGATAACGCACCCCTTCCTCCGCAGCCGAGGCTGCGGTTTCAAAGGCGGCTGTATAAAAGGCCTCTTCTGTCTTAAGACAACTTAAAGGAAGCTCAAAGGCTTTTAAATATTCTGTCAGACTTTCACATTCTTCACCCGCTTCGGCCAATTTTCTGAATGCCTTTTCATCACCCGGAACTTCTACATGTCCCTTCACACAGAGTTTTCTCAGAACCGGAAGAGGAACAGAACCGTCCAGATGACAGTGAAGTTCTGCTTTAGGTAATCTGTCCAGCCACATATTTTTCCCCTTCCCTTAAGCCTGGCGGATTTCCACCGTGTATTCGGAATCCGTGTCAAGGCCATATTTCTGCCTAAAATCTGCCTGATTGCTTCCGATCGTTACGAAAGAAGCCAGGTCATTAAAGAGTACGTCTTCTCCCAATCCCACATATCCAAAAGATTTCTCATAAGGGATCAGTCCATCAAATACTGCCTTATCCCCGTCTGAAATAACCACATGCAGCTTCTCGCCCAGAGCAAACCCGGTTTTCTCAAATTCACTGTTCAACACAGAAAGCTCCGCACTGCCAAATGGGTCATAGCTCTGGATCACAGCCTTTACATATTTTTCTTTTACCTGTGCAGTCTGCACTTTATGTAAGACGATTTCCTCCACCGGATATTCTTTTCCCACTTCCTCAAAAGTGATGATGCCTGAGGCCAGTTTTGCCGCACAGTAGGAGAACAGATCTCTTCCGTGGAATGTGCTCACATCTCTGGTTTCCTGATAACGGTTTCTCTCTTCATCAATTTCGCGGATAGCTTCCACGCCTATCATGGTGTGGAGATAAGTGAGTGTGCCGTTGTCCGGAGTCACCACATAGCTTCCGTTTTTCAGTTTTGCCACAGATGCCCGCCGGCTGGTTCCCACTCCCGGGTCCACCACTGACACAAAGACAGTTCCCGCCGGCCAGTAGGGTACTGTGTACTGAAGACAGTAAGATGCCGCTTCAATATCAAATGCCGGAAGTAAATGTGTAATATCACAGGTGACCAGTTCGCTGTCCACCAGTTTACACATTCCGTGCATACAGGCCACCAGGCCTGAATTGATTCCAAAATCAGACTGCATTACAATTGTGGGTTTCATGTTCATTTTCCTCCTATTTTCCTTATTAACATTTCCTCATCTCTATGGTCCAGTCCGGCCCTACCTGGATTCCGTATTGCTCAGACATATTCCGGCTGTTGACTGCAATCTGGATCTGCAGTGTCTCGCTGACCATTAAAAGAGGTTCTCCGACTGCAACTGCTCCAAAGGAAGGCTGGAACGGTACTTTTCCCGCATATACCGGCTCCTCCTGGCCCTTTCTGCGGATAACCACATCCAGCCGGTCCCCATAGTGGATTCCCTCATCCTCAAACACATCTGCTGGAATATTGGAACATATCAAGCCAAAATGATAGTCTGCGGTGTCGATCATACCCTTTATCACTCCGTCGGCTATCTGGTAAGGAATGATCTCATGTTCTATGATCTCTTCAACCGGATAGGCTTCCCCTACCTCCTCATATGTGATAATGCCTGAGGCAAGTCTCGCCGCGCAGTAGGCAAACAGATCCCTGCCATGGAAAATATTACATTTCTCCGTTTTCTTCAGACGGTTGATCTTCTCATCAATGACGCGTACTTCATCAATCCCCACATATTTTTTCACATGTGTAAGGCTGCCGTTGTCAGGTGTCACCACATAACTTCCGTTGCTCAGTTTTGCCACGCATGCCCTGCGACTGGTGCCCACTCCCGGATCTACCACTGATACGAAAACGGTACCTGCAGGCCAGAAATCCACAACAAAGCTCAGAGAGGTGGAAGCCTGATAAGTATCAAAGCTGTTGATCTCGTGAGTGCTGTCAAACACACGCAGTTCCGGATCCACCATCATACACACACCCTGCATGGTACATACGGAAATATCCTTTGTAAAATCAGTCTGCATTACAATTGCCGGTTTATTTGCTGCCATAGTTTTTTCCTCCATAAAATATAATTTTAATTAATTTTTATTTTCTTTTACCACCAATGATTCAAAGCCTTCTGTGCTGTAGGATTCACCCGCCCGTTTCTTTTCCAGCGCCAGCCTGAGTGCATTCATTTTCTTATCCTGCAGAGGGGTAAGGGCAATTACCAGTCCTGCGATCAGTACACAAATACCGGGCAGTATGGTAAACATGGATTCGATCATTCCCAGCGCCCCATCATTCTGCACTGCAAGATTTGCGTCAAATCCGCTTCTCTGAAGAAGAAATCCCTGAACTGCCGCTGCCACAGCACCTCCCAGTTTCAGAAGGAATGAATAGTAGGACATGATAATACCGTCTCTCTTTTTCCCTCTGTTAAACTCATCATAATCCACCACATCATAGAGAAAGTTAAATACGCACATCCAATAAGCGCAGGTCCCCACACCTACCAGCACGACATAGATACAGCCCATAGTAATGCCGGAAATGCCTGTGAACTTTGTAAGCATCATGACAACGCCGCTGAATACCATGCACACTACAAACACTTTGCTCTTGCTGAATATGGCTACTGACTTTGTGATAAATGGTATAAACAGGATCGATACGATATTCATGGCTGTGAACATAAGGGATGCCTGTGTCTCTCCCAGTCCCATATTATAAGTGACATAATATAACAAGCTGGAATTAAACAATGTCAGGTAAACATTTGTCAGCAGGGCACAGATGATAACCAGTACATAAGGTTTCATCTTCATAAGGCTGATAACATTTGTAAAGAATCCTTTCAAATTCACCTTATCAGCGTCTGCCACTTCCTCCACAGGCTCCTTACCTCTGGTACACCGCCACATGATCAGAATAGTGCTGACTGATATCACTGCAGATATGACCCCTGCCGCAGCCCATGACTGCCCATTGTCAAGTCCATGTTCCAGAAGTCTTCCGACTATAAAGGTGGGAACAGAGCTTGCGCAGAAGATTCCCACATATCCCAATACTTCTCTGAAGGCAGCCAGCCTCACTCGCTCACTGTCCACATCAGACAGCACAGAGCCGAAAGAATAATAAGGAATATTAAAGGCAGTGTAAGCTGTCCAGAATACCAATACCAGTATCAGGTAATATATATTTTTCTGCGTCTGTGGGAAATCCACTTTTAAGAACATCAATACAAGGGATGCCCCAAGAGGTATTAATGATTTCAGTATCCAGGGCCGCCTCTTCCCATACTTGCTTTTTGAATTATCCACCAGATAGCCGATGATCGGGTCTGTGATGGCATCCCAGGCAATAGCTACAGATATAATCGTTCCTGCCACCACAGGGCTTACTCCTGCAACGGTTATCATAAAAAAAGAAAAAAATGAAAGTACAAAGTTGTACGATGTGGAATCTCCTATAGACCCGATGGTGTAACCTAAAATATCTTTTGTTTTTAGCTTTTTCTCTCCCATGTCTCCTCCTGTTATATCAGCCGGGCAGCGCCCCATCTGCCGTAAATCTCAAATCCAAGCTCCTGAAAAATAGAATAGGAAGGCTCTTCCGGGGCAAAGATACAGGGTATCTTTCCCTGGCTGTGTATTTCCCTGCACAAACTGCGGATAATATCCTTTGCATATCCCTTTCCCCGATATTCTTCCTTCACACAGATACCGCCCATCATGCAGGTCAAATCCGCTGACGCTGCGCTGTTTCCATGTGCTGCTATTCTTCCGCCTTCCTCTATAACAGCATGTACTCCTTCTCCGCTGTTGATACGATTTTCAATCATCTTTTTTTCAGAATACAGGTTTTTCATTTCCTTAAAACTCATTAAAAATTCGTATATCCGATCTACATCATCCGAATCTGCAAATCTCACCTTATACTCCTTAAGTGCCTGCTCTTCTGAACCCCTGTGTATATACAGATTATTATAAGTCATCTGTACCTGCCTACCAACATATTTTACCGTATTCCTGACAATATCTGCCTTTCCCATTACTGTGGTGATTTCCTCTGTGGTAAGTCCGGCTATTTTCTCATAATCCAGCTTTTCCTCATCCCCTGCCAGAATAAAGTTATTAAAATATTTCAGAAAAACTCCTACACAATCCCCATTCTCTTCCTGCATATAGATGGTCTGGTAATCTTTATCAAACCCATACCGGTCAAGATCGGAAAGCAGAAATGTGTGATATACAGGCTTTTGATTTAAATAATCTTTAAGCATTTTCCTGTCTTCTTCTCTGCACTTCTTGATCATGGTTCCTCCTTTCTTCTTGCTGTTCTTGATTTGTTGATCTTGTTTCGCCTGTTTTTGGTCCGTTGGCCTCGTTTCCGTTGGCCTTGTTTCCGCTGGCCTTGTTTCCGCTGGCCTTGTTTCCGCTGGCCTCGTTTCCGCTGGCCTCGTTTCCGCTGGCCTCGTTTCCGCTGGCCTTGTTTCCGCTGGCCTCGTTTTCCTTCTTCTTATTCCCCTTGTTTACTCCGCTTATCTTGTTCAACATGTTGAACTTGTTCAAATAGTACCACCGCAGCATATAATTGTCAACAACTATCCTGTATTTAATATCTTTTCATCTATTTTCTACAATCCTTTCTGCGTATAATTGTGTATAATTACCTATTGTCTTTTTACCTTGCACTACATGTTCAACATATTAACACATCTGCTGCTGACATTGCTAAAAATTAAATTTTATGGTAGAATGAACATGTTCAACATAAAACTTGTAACACATGTTTACCAGCCAAGGGAGGCATAGATATGAAAACGAAATTAAAAAATGAAAATATGCCCGTTTATCTGGGAGTTTATAATTCCTTATATTCTGACATCATTGAGGGAGTCTACAAGCCCAATGAACACCTTCCGGGAGAAACGGCTTTGTCGGAAAAATACGGTGTCAGCCGCAATACCCTCCGCCAGGCTCTCGCTATTCTCAGTGAGGATGGTATGATCATCAAGTCCCAGGGAAAAGGCACCATTGTAGCTCCCAAAACCGTTAAGCCTATGGAAGAACAGATAACAAACCCTCTGCTCTCACTGAGCAAACTGACGGTGAACAGCACTGATCTGTCTTACAATTACGGCGCTCCTACCGATATAGCCAGAGATAAGCTGCATCTTGCAGCCAGTGATATTGTACTGGCATGTTATTGTGTTTATAAATCTGATGACCGGGTTCTGGGCTATTCCTTCACCCAGGTTCCCGCTGCATTTTTTGATGAATTGGGGTTAGATGCCTCCAAAGAGGATTCTATAAAAGAACTTATTCTGAACACACTCTTCCAGTATTCAGAAAGCATGAATATGACGGTAAAATTAATTTATGCGAATGAAATAGAAATGGAGTTTCTAGAAGTGCCGGCGCAGACTCCCCTTCTGTTAATAGAAGCCATACACTACAATAAAACAAAACAGCCTTTTTCCCGTAATAAATTTTATTTTATTCCGGAATACTATCATATTAATTTTGTTTTAAATAATTGAATTGTTATCTCATGTAAAGGGCACGGGGAGAATGGCGCTAATGGTTCCCTATCTCTTTCGTGTTCCTTGAGAGTCAGCATTCTTGGTAAATATTGCATTTATTAGGGCTGGTGAAGAAAGGATACAATTATAAAATACTTTCGTGTGGGAAGCATGGTAAAAAAATTATAATCAAAAAACTATACAGTTTCCTATAAGCTGGCACTCAATGGAATATTCTATTATACTAAAGCAGCAATAGGTTATATCCATTATTCATTGAACAAACCTAGCACAGTTTATGCCTGCTTAGCGAAAAACACATCTGTGCCCGGATTCCTCACTATCCCCTTATAATATCCTCATACTTAGTATAGACGACACACATAAAAAAGAACTTCCGCCCACAAGGTAGAAGCCCTAAGTTCAAGGTATTATGTCTTTTCAGGCGTGCCTATTCTGTTAGCCAACAGGGTAGGCTTTTCATTATAGTATATAAGGCCGGAAAATCCGGCCTCCTGAAGATGACTTACTACTGCAATATCCCTTCCAGATCAGAAAGCATAACATCAAGTGCTGTAATACCACCCTCTGCGGTATACCAAACAGCCGGATGCTCCAGATAAACGATCTTCCCGTTCTTGTATGCGTCAGTCTTCATGATCAGCTCGTTCTCCATGATTTCACGGGCAAGCTGTGCACCTTCTGTACCAATTGCACTGTCCCTGTCCATCACAAATATGTAATCCGGATCCATGGATACCACAGTCTCAAAAGAAGCTTCATTTCCATGTGTAGAAGTACTTCCCTGACCGGATCCATTTCCTTCTTTACCTAAATCGTCTGAAGTCTCCTTGGAAGCCTTCTCCTCCGAACCACTGTGTTCCGAACCGCCGCCACGGCTTTCCGTTACTGAATCTGCCGCCAGATTATCAAATCCGATTTCATTGCCGATTATGGAGCATCTTCCGTCATTTCCCATAAGGTTAAAGCTTCCGCTTGTAGTCATCCCGACTAATGCGGTATTTCCCTCCGCCTTTTTCTGCAAAGCCTCAATACGGGCTGCAAAATCCGCTGTTTTTCCATCCACCTCTTTTTCTAATCCGAATATGGATGCAATCGTTCTCGCGTTATCATTTACACTTTCAACCAGTCCTTTCTGTGTATCTGTAGCTAAATACACGACTGGCGCGATTTCATTCAAAGCATCATAGGAAGCTGACAGCCTGCCCCCGATAAAGATAATATCAGGCTCACATTCCATCACTGCCTCCATATCGGCCTCCTTGATAGTTCCAAGGTTCGTAATATTTTCGTCTGTCACATAAGACTGCAGATAATCCAGTGTGGTACTTGCAGAACCAACCACACGGTCCCCTTTTCCCAGATTATCAATAATATCCAGACTTGCCATATCCAGAACTGCAATACGCTGTGGGTCGTATGGCACTTCAATTTCTTTACTTTCCTTATTTGCATTCAGGCTTGTAATAGTAATAGTCTCCGTTTTTTCTGTGTCTGCGGAAACCTCTGCCGATGTCTCTTCTCTTTTTAATTCTCCTGAGGAACTGTTCGTGCATGCTGTGAGTCCCATGGCCATTACCGCTGTTAATAATAAAATTATTCTTTTTTTCATTTTTATAATCTCCTTTTTCTTAATAATAGATAGATAATGGTTTTCCCTCTATCTCCATAATTTCAAAATCTACATGATATATTTCAGACAGCACTTCTTTTCTGATCACCTCTTTCACCGTACCAAATTTTGCAATTTTTCCATTTTTAAATGCACAGATATAATCCGAATAAAAGGCCGCATAGTTAATTTCATGCAATACCAGAATCACTGTTTTTCCTAATTCGTCGCACAAACGCCGGACAGTCTTCATCATATTTGTCGCATGATAGATATCCAGATTATTTGTTGGTTCATCTAAAAGTACATACTCGGTATCCTGTGCGATCACCATAGCAATGCAGGCCCTTTGTCTCTGACCGCCTGATAATTCGTCTATAAACTGATTCTCAAATTCCTGCAATTCCATATATTCAATTGCCTGGTCGATGATTTTTTGATCTTCCTGTGTGATACGTCCTCCTGAATAGGGAAAACGGCCAAAGGTAACCAACTCCCTAACTGTCAACTTCATTTCTATATGGATACTCTGGGTTAAAATTGCCAGTCTTTTGGAAAGCTCCCTGCTCTTCCATCTTTCAATATTCTTCCCTTCTAAACCTACCGTCCCGCTGTCCCCTGCTATCAGTCTGGAGAGCATACTCATAACCGTTGATTTTCCTGCTCCATTTGGGCCTATCAGGGAAGTCACCTTACCCTTTGGGATTTCAAAAGAAACGGAATCTACCACTGTCTTTCCGTCATATTTTTTGATCAAATCCTTCACATGCATGCGATTACCTCTTTTTGTTTTTTAATAATAAATACAAGAAATAAATTCCTCCTCCCACTGTGATGAATACACTGACCGGAATGGAATAGGAGAAAACGTGCTCTACCAAAAGCTGTCCACCGATGAGGACGATCATTCCAAATAGAGCTGATCCCAATATCAATTGTGTATGCCTGTATGTTTTAAGCATTTGACGGGAAAGATTCGCAATAATCAGACCCAAAAAAGAAATCGGGCCTACCATAGCCGTAGCCACTGCAATAAAAAGTGTTACACCAAGCAGCAGTTTGCGGATACATTTATCATAATCCACTCCCAAATTAATGGCCTGCTCCTTTCCCAGCGTAAGTACATCCAAAAGTGTCAGTTCCCTGTGAAGAAAAAATATGATTGCTGCCAGCACTATGATTGAAAAAACAATGATTTCTGTATTGATATTACTGAAACTTGCCACCAATGTTGCCAGAAGGCTGTCGTATTCATTCGGATCCATGATCCGTGTCAGCGTATTCTGAATGCTGGAGAAAAAAGAGGACAGTACGGTTCCAATCAGCAATACATACAGGATATTATGTTTCGTTTTCTGAAAGAGATAGCTGTATACCACTGTCGCCGTAACACCCATCAATACCAGATCGACTGCAAATGAGACATTCGCATTTACCGCCAGAAAACTTCCCGCTCCTGCAAAGAATACAACCCCGGTATGAATCAGAGTGTACAGGGAATTCATCCCTAAAAGACAGGGTGTCACAATCGTGTTACGAATAACAGACTGAAATACAATAGATGCCCCGCCGATTGAAAATGCCGTGATCAGCATAGCAAGCAGTTTAGATGTACGCAGCCTTATCGCATACCGGAATAATCTTTCATTTCCAAAATGGACGCCCACAAACATATATGCCCCCGAAATGAGCAGCACCAGTGCCACCATGATAATCAGATTACGAACATTCCGTCTGTACGCTGTATTACGCACTGCAGCCACCTCCTTTTTTCCTGAATACTGCTGAGGGCCTAAGTGCCTTCCGTCCGTTTTTTAGACGGTAAAGCAGCAGAAGGATAAATACAATGCTCCCCACAATTCCTACGATCAGCTCAATCGGCAGTTCATAAGGCATAATTACCAGCCGCCCGATCATATCGCATATCAGAACAAATAAAGCTCCAAACAGTGCTGTATCAATCAACGCGCCACGAATTTTATCCCCTTTGAACATTGCCACTACATTCGGTACAATTAATCCTATGTAGGAAACAGAACCAACCACCACTACTACAGATGCCGTAATCATCGCCGCAATGCTCAACCCCAAAAACAGCACAAGATTATAGCTGACTCCCAGATTCTTTGAAAAATCTTTTCCCATCCCCACGATATTGAAATGGTTTGCAAAGAAAAACGCAAGGATTACCAATGGTACTACAAGATAAACGATTTCATACCTCCCTCGCAGTACCAATGAAAAATGTCCTACCAGCCAGGACGAAAGTGCTTGTGTCATCTCATATTTATATGCCAGATAATTTGTGACACCACCCACCACATTTCCGAACATAATACCGACCAATGGCACCATCACCACATCCTTAAACTGAATCCGCTGGATAAACCAGACAAATATCCACGTCCCGAGAATCGCTGCCACAAATGCAAATCCCGCCCGACCCCACAATGTAGAATTCGGCATAAATAAAAGTGCCAGAAGTATTCCAAACTGAGCGGATGAAATCGTCGCTCCGGTTGTAGGGGATATAAATTTATTCATGCAAAGCTGCTGCATGATCAGTCCTGCAACACTCATACCAATCCCGGTACACAGAATTGCCAGCAGTCTTGGCAGCCTTGAAATCAAAAACACCTCCAAAACCTCCGTATCGCCTGTAAGCAATGCTACTGGCCGTACATCGATCACACCAATGAACAAGGATAAAATAGACACAAGCCCAAGGCTGACCGCCAGTATAATTGTTGAAAGATGTTCTTTCATCACAATACCTCCCTCCGATTTTACATCGTAACCCTATAATCAGCCCTTGGTTAGTTAATGCTAACTATGGGTTTTAAAAAAAGTCGGCTCCTTATCTGCCGCTGACTTTAAAGAGTATAATCGTAAACTCTGATCATTACAATAACTTACTTTTTTGTAGGTATCTGATTATACAGTTTCTTTAATATAAATATTATTACATGAAGCATAGTATTTCGTAAACCTGCATGTATCTTCAATTATTTTTTCTAAATCTTTGTATTCCTCCCGCAAATGATACAATATTGTCTTGGGAGGCTGCTCATTCACAATTTCTTTTTCTATGATACCTGATTTTTGCAGGTCTCGCAGCTGTGTGTACAACACCTTCTCTGTAATATCTGGTATTGCTTTCTTTAACATGGAAAACCTATTGTCTCCGTGAATAATATGCCATAATATCCGCAGTTTCCACTTCCCGCCTATCAGGTCGTGGGTAAATACCAGGGCACATTTGTATTCTTTTTCAAAATTTACCATTATGTACTGCCTCCTCCTATTTTAAATGAAAAAGAAAGCGTATCCCTACCTGGATTTACGCTTTCAGCAACTCGGCATACATAGTATAGCCGAAATCTCAACTCATGTCAAAAGTTTTCCATCTATTCCTAACTCTACATATAATGACTTTGATTTCGCTTAAAGAGAGTTTTCATTAGATGCAGGAAGCATTGGACATTGCAATAAGTGATTTGAAACTTCGTATGAATTGATGTTTAAGTATTTTGTCGGCATGAACCACGAAAATAAGTTGTGTTATGCTGAATAAAAGCATGTCCACATGAAGCATTTTCTCATTCTGTGTCTTGCAGGCAGTATGCACAAAACAGTCTTTAAAATGATTAATAGAACGCTTAACAGTGGTATAGATCTTGTATCTGGAATCCCATTCAAAAGTATAACGGAATGTACCGAGATGGGCACGGTAATTGCGCTGCTATGATACAAGTTGGTCAAATTTTCCATCACGGCCAGCCGGGAACTCAACATATTTGTGATTTCATCACGGAAATGCCTTCGCTATTTTGCTATACTCTGATCATCTTAATTCGAGGGAGATAATTATGGAGACCAAAATCAAAAAAAGGCGAAAAGCCACTGTAAATGAAAATCACTGCGTGGCCTGTGGTTGTTGTGTTAAAGTATGTCGGTTAAATGCAATTGCTATTTGGAGGGGAATCAAAGCTAAAATAGACTCCGATAAATGTGTAGGATGTGGGAAATGTGCAAAAGAATGCCCTGCCAGTGTAATCACGATCAGAGAGGTGATACTATGAAAAAACATTGGTACGATTACCTCTGGATTGTGTCCTTAGTTTATTTGTTGTTAGGTTTTTTTAATATTCTATTTGCATGGCTCGGTCTGCTTTGTTTTTTTATTCCACTGATCATTTCCGTTGTTTGTGGAACAAAGAGCTATTGCAGCCACTATTGTGGACGAGGACAGCTCCTTAGCTTATTTGGCGGCCGCTTTGGTTTATCACGAAAAAAAGATATCCCGAATTGGATGAAGAGTAAAACGTTTCGATACGGATTTCTTACTTTCTTTTTTGCTATGTTTTTTCTGATGCTCTGGAATACTTATCTGGTATTTGTGGGTGCACAGGATCTGAAACAGGCAGTAACTCTTCTGTGGACGTTTAAACTGCCATGGAATTGGGCATACCATGGAACCATTTTTCATCCCGGCGTTGCTCAGTTTGCCTTTGGATTTTATAGTGTAATGCTCACTTCCACAATATTAGGACTTATCACTATGGTACTTTTTAAACCAAGGAGCTGGTGTGTATACTGTCCTATGGGAACTATGACGCAACTCATTTGTAAAGTAAAATCTGGCAAGGAGTAATGTTATCAAGAATAATGTTAACGCTTAATATAACATACAAATATATAATCAAGTGAAAGGTAATTAATGATATAAAATTAAGTGCTAAATAACAGCTTCAAAGCAGAGCAGATGGATCCACGCTATGTGCTTATTAATGCCCCCCGATGCAGTAAGCCTTCTGATAGGTGCAAAGGGTTCTTTGCAGATTACTTAATATAAGCATCAAAAAATGAAGAGCACTGATGGGGGGCACAATCCTTGGTGCTCTTTTGGAATATCTGTCCAAAAAGTTCAAACGTAAGCGTTTAAATTATCGATGTTGGCAGAAAAATATCCAACTACTTTTCTTTAATCGGAGTACCTTGGTAATTCACGTATGATTGATTATTAATTTGAGTCTGGGCTCGGCATCAGCATTCGTATCTTAAATAGAGGGTATGAAGAATCCTATTTACAGACTTTTCTTCATACCCTCTCGGAACATGCCTCACCTTATATTCCGTTTATTAGAAAGCACATTTTTTCTCTGATTCATGCCTGTCATGCCCTTGCAATATCTTTGTTTCTGGTATATACTAAGCATATAAAAAGAGCATCCGCCCACAAGGTGGAAGCCCTCAAGTTAAGGTTTTACGTCTTTTCAGACGCGCCTATCCTGTTGGCCGACAGGGTAGGCATTTTTTTATTTTCGCTTATTCCTATCTATATAGGTCAGCAATGCTATCAGGAACGAGCCGCCTAAAAACAGAAGGCTTAAAACCTCGTATGTATCCATCTGCACCACCTCCCCTCTTCTGTGAAGTATGGGAGGGTTCCACCCTGTACACGGTGCTTATAGTGGAATCTTATCATAAGATCAGTAAATAATCAATCCCACTGTCTTACCCCAGCTTTTCTAAAAATAATGTCACAGCAATGTCACGGGCCATGAAAAAAGTCCGGGAACCCGCATAAACACTAGGTTCCTGGACTTTACCCAATCATTCAAACTCAATCGTAGCCGGCGGTTTCCCCGTACAATCATACATAACCCGATTAATATGCTTCACCTCATTCACGATCCTGCTTGTCGCCTTCCCAATCACATCCCAGGGAATCTCCGCACTCTCAGCGGTCATGAAGTCGGTAGTCGTAACCGCCCTCAGCGCCACTGCATAGTCATAGGTTCTCTCGTCACCCATAACGCCCACAGACCGCATATTAGTCAACGCCGCAAAATACTGTCCAATCTCCTTATCCAGCCCGGCATTGGCGATTTCCTCGCGCCAGATAGCGTCAGCCTCCTGCACCATCTCCACCTTTTCTGCGGTTACTTCTCCAATGATCCTGATTCCAAGCCCGGGACCGGGGAATGGCTGACGGAACACCAGATAATCCGGAATTCCCAGTTCAAGACCAGCCCTACGCACCTCATCTTTAAACAGGTCACGGAGCGGCTCAATGATCTCCTTAAAATCAACATAATCTGGCAGTCCGCCTACATTGTGGTGAGATTTTATCACAGTGGACTCTCCGCCTACTCCGCTCTCTACAACATCAGGATAAATGGTACCCTGCACTAAAAAGTCAACCGTTCCAATCTTCTTAGCCTCTTCCTCAAATACCCGGATAAATTCTTCACCGATAATTTTTCTCTTATCTTCCGGCTCTTCCGCGCCTTTTAATCTCTCATAAAATCGTTCCTGTGCATTGACTCTGATAAAGTTCAGGTTATAAGGCCCCTCCGGTCCGAATACTGCCTCAACTTCATCCCCTTCGTTCTTCCTTAAAAGCCCGTGATCCACAAACACACAGGTAAGCTGATTACCAACCGCCTTTGACAGCATAACAGCCGCCACAGAAGAATCCACGCCGCCTGAAAGCGCACACAGCACCTTGCCGTCTCCAACCTTCTCACGGATGGCTTTGATACTCTCCTCCACAAAAGAATCCATCTTCCAGTCACCGGAGCATTCACACACATTATAAACGAAATTGGAAAGCATCTTCTTTCCTTCCTGTGTATGCAGCACCTCCGGATGGAACTGAACGGCATAGAGATTCTTTTCCGTATTCTGCACTGCCGCCACCGGACAGTCTGATGTATGGGCAATGATATCAAATCCGGGTGCCTCTTTTGCAATATAGTCATTATGACTCATCCAGCAAATTGTCTTCTCGGACACATTCTCAAACATCTTGGAAGACTGTTCCACCGTAACCTCAATCTTTCCATATTCCCTGACAGGCGCTGTGCCTACTTGGCCGCCTAACAGATGCATCATCAGCTGCGCACCATAGCAGATTCCCAGAACCGGAATTCCCAGCTCAAAGATTTCTTTTGTATATGTGGGAGAATCCTCCAGATACACGCTGTTAGGACCACCTGTAAAAATAATTCCCTTAGGCTGGATTTCCTTTATCTTTTCAATATCTGTTTTGTAAGAATAAATCTCACAATATACATTACATTCCCGAACACGTCTTGCTATCAACTGGTTATACTGGCCGCCAAAATCAAGTACAATTACGGTTTCTCTCTTCAAAAAAGTGTCCTCCTGTTCTTTTGCATTCCTCAAAACTAGATTTCATTATAAAATATCCGGCTTCAATTTACAAGAAATTTTCCCTTCCATCTCATAAAAACAGAATATCTGACAAAAATCATCCCTGCAAATCCACATTCTTCGTGAACCTTACTTAACGGTACTTTAAACAGGGTTCACATGAACCATACAGTGTTTGACCAATGGGAATTCCTTTTCAATGGCGTCATGTACCTTCTGGGCAATCTCGTGTCCTTCCTCAAGAGAAAGGGTTCCATCAGCAGAAATCTCAATATCCACGTACATTTTCGCACCAAACAGCCTGGTATGCAGCATATCAATACTCAATACCCCTGCCTGTTTTGAGATAATACCGCGCATCTGCTCTAATGTCTCATCATCACATGACTTATCCACCATCTTATCCACTGCGTCCTTAAATATATCATAAGCTGCTTTTCCGATAAACAGGCAAATGATCACGCTTGCTATAGGGTCTAAAATAGGATATCCCAATCTTGCTCCCAAAATACCGGCAAATGCGCCAATAGACGAAAGCGCATCCGAACGATGATGCCACGCCTCCGCCATCAAAGCTCCGGAATTGATTTTCTTAGCCGCCGCTCTGGTATACCAATACATCCATTCTTTGAACACAATAGAAACAACCGCTGCCACAAGCGCAATAACTCCCGGAATTGCCGCATCTCCACTGTTTCCCTTTATAATCTTCTCCAGACCGCTGATTCCGATTCCCAGTCCTGTAGCCAGCAGGATCACTGCCAGCACAATGGCTGCCACACACTCCAGTCTGTCGTGTCCATACTGATGATCCGCATCTGATTTTCTTTTGGAAATGCTGACCCCCAGCACCGCAATGATGGTTCCGAACACATCTGATGCTGAGTGTACCGCATCAGAGATCATAGCACCGGAATGTCCTATAATACCTGCAAGCAGCTTGAAAAGAGACAGAAGTACATTACCTGCCACACTAACTCCGGATACATGAAGTGCAATTTTCTTTGCCTTTTCATCCGATACAAATTCTTTCTTTACCTGTTCCATTTTAAATCCTCCCCGGTATTGATTCTTACTACTGCATAACTTTCTCTGCCGCTTCTTAATACCCGGGCTGTTTCCACCCATTTAAAAAGCACCTGCGGAACAATAAAGTAATCTACTGTCCCACAGATGCCATTGTTCATCTGCTGTCACTAAAAGTGACCCGGCTATACGGATGGCCTGCATCCGTGCCTGCTCAGTTTGTACTGTAGTTTACATGCAGTGCAAAGAAGTTTATGTTATTTTATGCCAGAGCAGGCCTATTAGTCAATGCTAATTTTTTATTTAATTTTCTGTCTCTAATTCTTTGATCACAATGCCCATCCGTTTTGCGCATACAATCGCCTGAGACATATTGAGCACTGCGCCTCTCAGTTCTTCCTTGCCGTCAGAAATGATGATCCTGTCCATATCACAATCAGACATATCCACACCCTTGAGAGCCGTCTTGAAAAAGCTGGCGCCGGCAAACTTTACCTGATGCAGATCCAGATTATCCAGTCCGCATTTACTCAGACTCGACTCCTCTAGATTTGTATCTTTTATTCTGACATAACTCATCCTGGACGCATCCAGATTCATATCTGAAAGATTGCATTCCAGAAATGTCACATGCCGCATAATGCTGCCGTAAAAGTCGGCTCCAACAGCCTTGCAGGACTGAAAGGAACATCTTTTAAAATAGACATCCGTGAGGCTTGTGTTGGAAAAATCGCAGTTTTTAAAACGTACATCAGTAAAACTGGCTTCATCAAAGAAACAACTTATAAATTTACAGTTTTCAAAAGCCATCTTTTTGAAACGGAGCAGTTTTCCGTCAAACTTAGTGATAAACACTCCCTTAAAACAGCATCCCGTAATCTCTTCCTCAGATACTTTGGCAGCTTCCAGTACAGAAGAAACATTTTCTGTGACTGGCAGTTTTACAGGCGCTTTTGGTTCTTGAAACATTTTACTGTTCATATTTTACCTACATTTCTCTTTCGTCTTAATCTGTAACTTTAACGCAACTATTCAGTGACTCCCCACATTCATTTTTTGTTCTTAACTGTCAAGGTACTGAACAATCACACTTTAACCACAAATATCCCCACTTTTAACCTCAACCTTTGGAATTATTCCCATTCAATCGTAGCGTTTGGCTTCGGACTCATATCATAGCAGACACGGTTTACATTTTTAACTTCCTTCATGATACGGTCAGTGATCTTAAGAAGTATCTTCCAGTCAACTTCCTCAATAGTTGCTGTCATAGCATCCACTGTATTCACCGCACGGATGATCACTGGATATTCAAAACATCTGGCATTGTCACGTACTCCCACGGATTTGAAATCAGGAACAACCGTAAAATACTGCCATACTTTTTTATCCAGTCCTGCATTTTTGAACTCTTCACGCAGGATTGCGTCTGATTCACGTACCGCCTCGAGACGCTCCCTGGTAATGGCACCCAGACATCTCACGCCAAGACCTGGGCCTGGGAAAGGCTGTCTGTAAACCATTTCCTCCGGAAGTCCAAGCTCGATTCCACATGCACGTACCTCGTCTTTAAATAACTGTTTCAGAGGTTCAACCAGCTTAAACTGCAAATCCTCTGGCAGTCCTCCCACATTGTGGTGGGATTTTACCATCTTTGCAGTCTTAGTTCCGCTCTCCACAATATCCGGATAAATTGTTCCCTGTCCCAGGAACTCGATCCCTTCCAGTTTCCTTGCCTCTTCTTCAAAGACACGGATAAATTCCGCGCCGATAATCTTACGTTTCTGTTCCGGATCATCTACACCTGCAAGCTTCGTCAGGAAACGCTCTGAGGCATCCACATAGACCAGATTCGCATCCATCTGGTCTTTAAATACTTCCACTACACTTTCGGATTCTCCTTTGCGCATAAGGCCGTGATTTACATGGACACATGTGAGCTGTTTGCCGATAGCCTTGATCAAAAGAGCTGCCACTACAGAACTGTCCACGCCGCCTGATAACGCCAGAAGAACTTTTTTATCTCCAACCTGTTCTCTGACGATCTCAATCTGGTCAGCAACAAAATTTTTCATATTCCAATTTGTTTCCGCTTTGCAGGTATCAAAAACAAATTTTTTCAGAATCTCTGCCCTCTGTTCTTCACTCAGATCCTGGTATTTCTCACTGCAGGCTGCCGGCTCATGATCAATTGCCATTACCGGACTGCCAGCTTCGTAAATCTCCTGTCTTACATCAATACGGACGCCGTCAACCATATGGTTCGGCCCGCCGTTAATTATAATTCCTTTCACATTAGGGAGCTTCTCCAGCTCTTCTTTGGTAATATCGTGGGGATAAATCTCACTGTACACACCCATAGCACGGATTTCTCTGGCCAGTACGGTGTTTTCTGTGCTTCCCAGGTCAAGAATGACAATCATATCCTGTTTCATCAATACGTTCTCCTTTTGTATTTTCATATATTACACTGCCGAGGATGCATGCACCCACAGCAGATGTATACTCTCAGACAAGTGACTGGTGCTGCCATTTTCCTCTTGCATAGCGGACGGTAAAGCAAACCGCACGAAACAGCCAGTCAATGGTCATAGCCACCCACACGCCAAACACTCCCCAATGCAGCTTCACTCCCAGCAATACCGAAAATCCAATACGGAAGATCCACATGGAAATGATCGCCAGAAGCATAGTAAAACGCACATCCGCTGCTGCACGCAGAGTATTGGGCAGCGAAAAAGACAGTGGCCATATAGTCACAACACATATAGAATGATAGATCAGTATTTTATAAGCATAGCCGCTTGCCTCCGCTGATAACCCGTATGCCTTGATGATAAAGGGCATTACAAGCATAAGCAGTATATTTATTCCTATCAGCGAAATATATGCAACCTTCATCAGCTTCTTCGTATAATAATGCACCTGTTCAAAATCATTTGCGCCGACACACTGGGCACCCACGGTCAACAGTGCAAAACCAATGGACATTCCCGGCAGGACTGCAAATGTCGCTACATTATTTGACACAGCATTTGCCGCGATAGATGCAGTTCCGAATCCAGTCACAATACTCAGCACCAAAATCTTTCCCAACTGGAACATGCTGTTTTCCAGGCCGTTTGGTATGCCGATATAGAGTATTTTCTTAAGAAGCATCCAATCTGTTTTAAACGAAAACGGATGGTGGATATGCAGAACTCTGCTCTGATTATTTATAAGGCATAACATAACTACACAAGCCACACCTCTGGATACCAAAGTAGGTATCGCCACTCCTTCCACACCTCTATGGAAGCCATAGATCAGCAGTGCATTTCCTCCCAGGTTAATAGCATTCATAAGCAGTGATGTCTTCATTGCAATAGTTGAATTTCCCATTGCACGAAAAACAGAAGCTCCTGCATTGTACAAAGCAATCATAGGAACAGACGCAAAAACGATCAGCAGATAGACATTACAGTTGTACATAACATCTGCTTCAATTTTGCCAAATATTCCATTGATGATCAGGTTCTTCCCCAGATATCCAAGCACCATAATGATGCAGGACGCTTTCAGGGTAAAAGACAGCAGTTGGTTGGTTGCCAGGCAGGCATTCTCAGTTTTCTTTTTCCCGATGAATTGTCCTGCGATAACGGCTCCTCCTGTAGCCAGTGCTGTAAAAATGTTGATGATCAATACCATGACCGTATCGATCAATGATACACCTGACACGGCAGCCTCACCAACGCTGGCCACCATGATAGAATCGGCAAGTCCTACAAACGCCTGCAGAAACTGGTCGATAATCAGCGGTATGATCAGCTTCCGCAAATCCGCATTTGAAAAGAATCGATTCATTTGTTTTCCCCTCACAGTAAGCTTTTGTATTTTGATAGGAACAATTATACGCCCATATTTTTCTCAAAACAAGAGTCTCTTTCGTTATTTTTGCACCTTGTGCAGATATTTTTCCCGGGTAGCCATACCACCCCGGATATGACGTTCCTGCTTGTTCACGTCAAGGACCCTGCGGGCACACTTGGCCAGTGAAGGATTAAGCTGCAGCAGACGCTCTGTAACGTCTTTGTGTACCGTGCTTTTACTGACCTTGAACTCTCTGGCTGTCTGACGGACAGTTGCGTTGTTTTCAATGATGTAGTTGGCTATGGATATAGCACGTTCTTCTATATAACTTTTCAAGGAAAAATCTCCCGGAAACGTTGTTTTTACAATGTATGCCGGGAAATTTGGTTGTATGTCAATGCAAATTATTACTTAATGTATGGGTGGATGAAAAACTTTTGTAGCGTAAACAGTATTCGGTTAATGAATTGATAGAAATATAATTTCATTTATAAAAATCGAAAATGAAATAAAGCCTACTTTAGTAAGAGAAGCTTAAATTTCAATCCACATTACTGCGAAGGCGAAGACTAACGATTGCTATTCTTGCCTGTCGATGAGTATAATTTCATCCACGTCACCGCGAAGGTGACGACGGAGATGATATACGATTTCATCCAGCTCCTTAAAATTTCAATCCACGTCACCGCAAAGGTGACGACCTCTTGACAGAGCCAACGCAGCGTTAATGATAATATTTCAATCCACGTCACCGCGAAGGTGACGACGGCTGCGTATCACCGGCGAAGCACTGATTTTAAAATTTCAATCCACGCCACCGCGAAGGTGACGACAAGACATACATCAAATTCATCAAGTTCACAGCAATTTCAATCCACACCACCGCGAAGGTGACGACTTATAGGGTGAGAACGGAGGAAAGTCAATGGATGATTTCAATCCACGTCACCGCGAAGGTGACGACGACAGTAGCGGCAGACCTGCAAAGAGAGGCACAGATTTCAATCCACGTCACCGCGAAGGTGACGACAAAAAAGGGCAAAGAGGTAGTTGACTATCGGGTAATTTCAATCCACGTCACCGCGAAGGTGACGACATATAGCGCCGAGCAAATACTCTGTGGCAGGACCTATTTCAATCCACGTCACCGCGAAGGTGACGACGCTTAACAATGATGTATGTTGCAAAGGTTGCAAAATTTCAATCCACGTCACCGCGAAGGTGACGACCAGGAGTCCTGGATTTCGCGGGGACCGCGGAGGCAATTTCAATCCACGTCACCGCGAAGGTGACGACGCACCAAATTGGAGCGCTATATCAAGTACACCCAATTTCAATCCACGTCACCGCGAAGGTGACGACCAGTAACTTTAATGGTGGCGGCTTCGGTATGGGGATTTCAATCCACGTCACCGCGAAGGTGACGACCATTTGCAGCTGATGCCTGTGCTCCCGACATCCCCATTTCAATCCACGTCACCGCGAAGGTGACGACAAAAGAACGAAGTTATGATTTTTAGTGAACAGGAATTTCAATCCACGTCACCGCGAAGGTGACGACTAAGCCAAACGGCGTATGTTCGCAGTCTATGATTATTTCAATCCACGTCACCGCGAAGGTGACGACGCCGATCGCGTCCTATGTTGACGGGATGGTAAAATTTCAATCCACGTCACCGCGAAGGTGACGACCTATTAATTATTTCCTTGATGATTAGTATATCAATTTCAATCCACGTCACCGCGAAGGTGACGACATAAAGTCCTGCTGTTCCATCAACTGCATCATAATTTCAATCCACGTCACCGCGAAGGTGACGACACGATCCACGCTTAAAGCACTCTTCATAGCAATAATTTCAATCCACGTCACCGCGAAGGTGACGACTCGTCAAAAATCTTTGAAAATCGTAGCGGATAATATTTCAATCCACGTCACCGCGAAGGTGACGACAGCAAAATTACCTAAATACCCCCACCACTTTTTGTATATAATATCACATCTTCCCACTATTTACAATTAAAAACACGACTCTCCACCTCTTTTCATCATTCCCCCCACCTCTTTTCACCTCAATATCAGGTGCGAATTCCCCTGCAGATTCCTGTTCACTCCCGATTCGCACAAAAACCTCCGCCTTCTTACACTTGACATCTCCTCCATCCGCGTATAAGGTATACTAAAACCACCATTATCCAACATCATCCCCAAAGGAGGCCTCACTTGAACTACACACTATATCAACTTCTATGGTTTTTCTTATTCTATTCCTTCATCGGCTGGGCTATTGGAACGTCAGTTGCAGCAGTCAGGGAACATCGGTTTATTGACGTTGGTTTTCTGTTCGGACCTTATTGTCCGGCTTATGGCTTCGGCGCAGTAGCTTTTGCGGTATTTTTGCCTGAACTTAAGAACCACCTGTTTTTTCTTTTTCTAGGCGGCGTTATCCTTTCATCTGCTATCACATTTTCCACTGGTTTCGTTCTGGAAAAGATATTCCATCGAAAATGGTGGGACTATTCACGGAAAAGATTTCAGTTTGGTGGTTATGTCAACCTTCCATACACTGTCGTATGGGGTCTTTCCGCCGTAGCATGTATCTCATTGGCGAATCCCGCACTGAAGGAACTGCTCACTCTTATCCCTTCCAACCTGGGCACTATACTGCTGATCATCCTGTACACGATCCTCTGTCTGGATCTGGCAGGCACTGTGACTGCTATCAAAGCCGTTCATTCCCGGCTGAGAAAACTCTCCATCATTGAAGATGTATCTGAAAACCTGCAGAAAGCAGCAGATGTCATGGGCGAGGGACTTACCGGCTGGATGCAGAAACACATAGCTAAAGCCTATCCAAGCCTGGAAGCCAAGGAACTGCTGGCTGCCCGTCAGGAAAAAGAACGTCTGCTTGAAACCGCCAAAGAACGGGCCGGAGTATTTGCCGTTGGCTGCTCTTTCTATAAATTGGTCTGCCTGTTTTTCCTGGGTGCGTTTCTTGGAGACATTACGGAGACCATTTTCTGTCTGGCAACTACCGGGAAATTAATGAGCCGAAGCAGTGTAGTCTACGGTCCATTCAGTATTGTATGGGGGTTAGGCTGCGTACTGCTGACTGCCATTTTATATCAATATCGAAGCCGGAGTGACAGTTATATTTTTATCTTCGGCACCATATTAGGCGGGGCCTATGAATACATATGCAGTGTCTTCACCGAACTTGTCTTCGGTACTGTATTCTGGGACTACAGCGGCATCCCTTTTAACCTGGGAGGCCGTATCAACCTGCTGTACTGTTTTTTCTGGGGTATCGCCGCAGTCGTATGGCTGAAATACCTTTATCCCCTCCTGTCCTCACTGATAGAAAAAATCCCGCAAAAAGCCGGCATTCCTATTACCTGGCTGATGATCTTATTTATGATATTCAATATTATTATGTCAGGCCTTGCCCTTAACCGGTACACAGAACGCCATTCCCACATATCTGCTCCTGAAAATGCTGTCACTCGTTTCCTGGATAAACATTTTACCGATGAACGTATGGAGCATATTTACCCAAATGCTATATTAGTTGATGACTAAACACAGTCTGATTCCCCTAAAGGTCAAAGAAAAAAGACAAGTATCCGGAATTGCTTCCGCATCTTGTCTTTTTCCCTGGAGTATGTCTGACAGGGCATCCTCTCTATTTTTTCTTTCCGCAGCAATGCTTATATTTTTTTCCTGAACCGCATGGACAGGGATCATTCGGATATACTTTTTTCCTCCGCTCTTCCTGGAAATCAATAATATCGGCTTTATCCCCGGGCATATCATCCACTGCACGAAATCCCAGCTTAGCTGCTGCCTTCTGCACTCTCTTTTTACTAATGGGCGAATCCATTTCCGCCGGCATATATCCACGATTTATATGCATACGTGTATGATTCCAAAGCCTCATAAAAATCTCGGCAAACTGATAAAAGTCCTCACCATCCATTATGACGATTTCCCTCTGCAGATAATCTATAACATCCTGCATCTGTCCTCCACAACGGATAATACGCTGAATATTTCTGCACAATTCCCTGGCATCCTCTTCTTCCTCCTCCATAAATTCCACGAAAAAATCTGCCAGTGCATCCATATATCTGTCAAAAGGAACGTAAAAATAATTTCCTAAAGTCTGTATCTCTTCTTTTGTAGGATTATAATAAGGCTTGATTCCCTGACTCTTCTTTAGCTGCTGCATTCTGTCTTCTTCCAGCAATGTCTCCTGGACCAGTTCGCTGCCAACTATCTCAAATATCTTCAAAAATCCAGGAATTTGATAACATAATTCCCGCAGTTCTGTCTCTGAAATGATATTTCCGGTATTCTCTTTATACACGGAAATCACTCGTTCCAAAGGACAGATTCCATACAGCTCCACACAGGCATTGATATGACATAAAATCCCCTGCACTCTTCTCCGCTCTTTTTTCCATTTTTCATCGCAGTTTTTATTATAGGCTGCCTTTACATCTTCCGGAACGTATACCTCTCCAAGGTAGGTGGCTCCCGCATATCCGCATTCTATAAGTCCCAGCACTTCTTCACACTCATCCACCCCTGTGTTCTCTTTATCCATCAGCTCCATTTCCATATCGTTCACGTACATAAGGCATCTGCACATGACTTCCTTAGACAAAAGGTTCTGATATACAAAATCAATTAAATCTTTCTTCAGTAACTTCCTGAATCCGGAAAGCCCATGTAATTTACAAATTTCAATCAGGTCATCTTTCCGGTATTCTTCCAGAATATCCCTCAGCTTTGCGCCCATTATGTTTGAGTCCAATGCTTCTTTCAGCTCCATGTATTTAGCGGTATAATCCTTCAACATATCTTCCATTTCAGATAGTCTTTCACTCATCAAAGTTCCATTTTTTCTGTCAACTTCGCTTTCCTTGGCTCCCTGAATTGTCTTAAAGCCGCCGCCTTTCTCCATGATCTCCTCATAAATCTCATTCTGCAGCATAGGCTTGCTTTTTTTCTTTTCTAAAGCCATACGTTTCAAAGATTCGTTTACTTCATTCAAATCATAATCCCGCGTAAAATGTCCTTCTGTCCATGCCTTCATATTTTCATGTTCTGGATGGGAAGGATCCTTTAAAATCTCCTGTAGATCATAATATCTATAGATACCTCCACAGTCCTCAAATGGTGTCTCTCCTTTATACTTCAAAACAACCGGATAGGAAGGTCCGTAATCCTCTATGACCTTTTCAATAGTCACTCTATGTTCCCAATAATCCCCAAAATCATATATATAGGAAAACCAATCCTCCTGCTCCATAAAAGGATCTATAATTGTTTCAGATGCCTCCAGTTGTTCTTCCTCTCCCAAACCTATAAAATCCTCATATTTCTCTTTTATATTTAACCGGAGATGATAAAATTCAAATTTGAACAAATGATATCCACACCATCCCATAACACCGTTGAGCACAATACTTAACTGAGAAAAACTCAACCCTGCCGGAACAATAAACCGTCTCCAGATTGGCGGGTGTGAATTCTTGATCGCTATTTTCATCTGATATGCTTTCATGAGGAAACTCCTTTTTAACTATAAGTATTTTACGACTCAAGGCATATGCCAGCCGATACATTGATACACCTATGTATTCTCATATCGGTATGATCATATATGTCAAATTCATGGTTTACAGTTCCCGCAGGCCTCGTATCCATTGTCCGTCAATTCATCCTTACTACCTTTATAATAAGCTTTATTTTCCTCCTTCATTCCCTTCAGGGAAGAACAGGAGGGCAGATGGATCTTCTTTGTATGTGTGTTCAGCACATAGTCGCAGTTCTCCGCGTCGCTGTTATTCTCTTCTACATATGGTTCCTCTTTATCACCGGATGCCGTCCTTGTACCCGGTGTATAATCATTGCACGGCTCCTGTTCCCAGGATATTGTTTTTCCATCACTGTGCAGAATGACTGTTCCCTGTTTGTCTGTGCGGAACACTGGAATCCCAGCCTCCTCCAACAGCCCCATGGTATCCTGCCTTGGATGTCCGTAGCTATTGCCGTCTCCGCAGCTTATCACTGCATAGGAAGGTGACACACGCTCCAAAAAGCCGCTGCTCAGATAAGAGCCATGGTGGTTCAGAAGAAATACATCTGCCGCAATATCCACACCGGATTCCATGGCCTCTTTTTCACCTGTTTTCCCCATATCACCTCCAAAAAAGAAGCGATTTTCCCCATTTTCCACGATCACTCCCACCGAATCCTCATTTTCATCCTGGTGTCCATAAGAAACAGGAGAAATAACTCGCACAGAAGCACTTCCAAGAGAAAAGACATCGCCCTGGGATGGATGAGTCTCCTCATACCCTTGTTTGTCCATAGCCTGCTGATAGGATTTATAAATGGAAGAATCCGTCTCATAATCCGCTGTGATGACTTTTCCCGCAGGGAACTGATAAAGTGCACCAATGGTCCCTGCCAAATGGTCCTCATCAAAGTGAGAGATCAATATATAGTCCAATTCCTCAACATTCTGCCGTTTCAGATAACTGACTACAAAGGAAGAAGCTTTTCTATTTCCGCCGTCTATGAGCATATAATGTCCCTGGGACTCCAAAAGAACAGCATTTCCCTGACCCACATCCAGATAATGAACATTCAGCCGACCATCTGTTTTTTCACCATTTTTGACTGCCTGCTCACCATCTGCTGTCTGTCCATCTTCGGCCGACTGCTGACCTATTCCCTGCTCGTTTCCAGCCGCAGTCTCGCTTCCCGCTTCCGGTCCATTTCCCGCAGTCTGTCCCGCAGAACTGCATCCCGTCATAAGAAGCGCCAGGACTATCAGCCCCGCTATAAGATTTTTCCATTTCTTCATTTCAATAAATTCCTTTCCTGTCTTACCAATGATGCCGGATCATCCGTCTGTATTTTCATTAAATCATCTGCTTTTACTGCACTTTTTCATACATTTTTTGATACGCTTTTTGATACGCCTTCTGCACGCTCTCACTAAAGCAGATCATAAGAATCTCTTCTATATCGGGATATTTCTCCAATCCCTCCCGGATGGCATTTACAGCTATCTCAGATGCCTGTTCCAAAGGATATCCGTAAATACCTGTGCTGATAGAAGGAAATGCCAGGGTTCTGCATCCATATTTATGTGCCAGACGGATACAATTTTCATAACAATTTTTCAGCAGTTCCGGCTCCCCGAAGGCACCCCCGTTCCAGATTGGTCCCGGTGTATGGATCACATATTTTGCTGGCAATTGATACCCTTTTGTTATTTTTGCCTGACCCGTCTCACACCCTCCCAGTCCCCTGCACTCTTCCAGAAGCCCGGGGCCTGCTGCCCTGTGAATCGCCCCGTCGACACCGCCTCCTCCCAAAAGAGAACAATTTGCGGCATTTGCAATGGCATCCACATGATATGTTGTGATGTCACCCATCTCAATCTTAAATCTTCCCATAACTGACCGCTCCTTTCCTATCCTGCCAACTGCCGTTTTTTCATCATCTGCCGCAGTTTACACCAACAGACGAGATGGGCTGCTGCGGTTATGGCCCAGGTTATAGGATACGACAGATATAAAACAAACAGACTGTGCTGCCACATAAATATGGTAAATATCCAGATGATCCTAAGTCCGCAGGCTCCTGTCAGAGACACCAGCATAGGAAGAACTGAGTATCCCATACCGCGCAGACTTCCCACCAGAACCTCCATGATACCGCAGAGAAAATAAGGCAGACATATGATTTTAAGCCTCTGTATTCCGTAGGCGATCACCTCTGCGTCTGAGGAATAAATACCCAGAAGATGCGGCGAAAAGAATACCATGAGACATCCGAAAGTCCCGCCGATCACTGTCACCAGTACCAGACATCTCCATAAGATCTGGCTGATCCGCTTCTGATTCCCGGCACCCACATTTTGACTGGTAAAACTTAATGTCGCCTGATAGACAGCATTCATAGAGGTATATACAAACCCCTCAAGATTGGATGCCGCCGTATTTCCGGCCATTGCAATGGCTCCAAAAGAATTTACCGATGACTGGATCAGCACATTTGATATGGAAAATATGGCGCTCTGCATCCCCGCCGGAAGACCGATACGCACAATATGCTTCAGCTTGTCTTTGTGAATTTTCAGCTTTCTCAGCTCCAGTCTGCACATTCCTTCTGTACGCATCAGACAGCGCAGGATCAGCAGTGCTGACACCGCCTGTGAGATAATGGTAGCCAGTGCCACACCTGCCACACCCAGACCGCATACAATAACGAAGAACAAATTCAACACTACATTGATAATTCCTGCAAGCAGTAAATAATAAAGAGGCCTCTGGGTATCCCCCGTGGCTCTCAGCACTGCCGCGCCGAAATTATAAAGCATCATAGCCGGCATGCCTACAAAGAAAATCCTCATATAGAGCACTGCCTGTCCCAGAACCTCCGGAGGCGTTGCCATCCATTCCAGCATAGGTCCGGCAAATGCCACTCCCAGAAATATGAGGATACAGCCGCAGACGATACTGAACAGAATAGACGTGTGCACGGTTTCACTGACATTTTTGGCATCCTTTGCCCCGCAGAACCTGCCAACCAGGACATTTGTTCCAATAGAACATCCGATAAATACATTGACAAAAAGCTGGATGAGAGAGCTTGTAGACCCCACTGCAGCTAGCGCATGATTTCCCGAAAACCTTCCCACCACCACAATATCCGCGGCATTAAATAAAAGCTGCAGAATACCGGATAAGATCAGGGGCACCGAAAACAACAGAAGCTTTCCCCAAAGCGGCCCGTTACACATATCTATCTCATATGACTTTTTCATCTTTCTCTTCCTTCTAAAACAGATAAAGCCCACACACAGACAGGGCTTCCCAGATGCATTCTGTCTTTTATTTCTGCTGTCCCGGTACCCGTATATTTCACTGATATAAGTTCATTTGAATCCTGGTTTGCGATCACAAGATATGTACTTTTGGACTCTCTGTCTTCTGCCGCGGCAAAACAGCGAGGTGTCTTCCCTCCGGAAGAAATACTGTCCGCAAACACCAATCTTCCCTCTCTGTCCAGATCATATACGCTGATATTGTCAGCTCCCCTATTGGATACATAAAGCTTATTCCCTGCATGATCTACGCGGATTTCCGCCGCTGTATTAGAAATTTCCCTGTCTTCCTCTGTAAGTGTGGAAATATCCTGAACTGCCCGCGGTACGCCGTTTTGACAGTCATATACCAATACCCTGTTCCCCATCTCCTGCACTACATAAAACATGGGCAGGACAGGGTGATAAACCAACATTCTCGGTCCGTAACCCGGCTCTGTCATCCAGGATTCTTCTTCTGTGAAGGTCCATCTTCCATCCTTCTCTCTGACTGCACAGCGGCTGATCTTATCCAGTCCCAGATCACATACAAGCACGCCTTCCGCAAACCGGCAGGGATGGACAGAGTGTACATGTGGGCCTTCCTGCCGCGTTTCATCAATAGAATGTCCGTGATGCTGTATTACCATAGCCGGCTCCAGAAAGCAGCCGTCCTTACCAATTCTATATGCGCAGACAGAACCGCTTCCATAATTGCTGATATACAATATCTCCTCCGCTTCATCCAGATACAGATGGCAGGGATCCGTTCCCATAGAAGGCTTCCTGTCAAGCAGCATTGCCGAACCGTCTTCTCCTGTCTCATAGACGCTCACAGCCCCGCTTTCAAGGCCTTCGTAATCTTCCAGCTCACTGACAGCGTAAATTCTCTTTCCGGCTTTATCTGTACAGACGTAAGAAGGGTTTTTAATCCCCTCTATGGTCTGTTTCAGCCTCATTTTACCAGATACCATATCTATTTCAGCCAGATATATTCCCTCTCCATTCCCTATAAATCGGCTTCCGTCACCAAATAAAACCGATTCCGTATAGGTACCGATCAAAAATTCCTGTTTCTTTTCTGACATTCTGTCTCTTCTCCCTCTCTACAGACTTTACTCAATATCCTGAGGATATCGGATTCCGCAGATTCTTCTGATCTCATCCAGTTCTCTCATGATCTGAAGGCTTTCCTCCCAGGGCATGACAGGACTCTCTGTCTGCCCTTCCTTCAGCATTTTCTGTACCTCCAGCGCCTCATAGTGGTAACCGTTGCCTGCCACTTCAACCACTCTTTTTTCTTTCAGCATATCCGTGCGGAAATCTTCATTGGGCTCAAACAGATATACCGTATTGGGACGCCAGAAATAAGGAATCTCCAGTTCCGCCTTATCTGTGATGATCACTGCCCTGTTGTCCACTTTTCTGTTGATGGAGAAGACCATATCTGCCAGACATCCGCAGGGATACGTCATCTGGATGCATGTGTTTAGATCTACTGTCTCCTCATTCTTTTCAGACCACGCATGTATCACCTCCGGCGTCTCTCCCAGAAGATACTGTGCGACACTCACACCGTAGACACCCACGTCAAGAAGTGCTCCGCCTCCAAGTTCTGCCTCGAACAAACGTCTTGTCTCCGGCTTTGCAGGCCCGCCGAATGTAAAATGCATATTGTGTACTTTTCCATATACGCCCTCCTGGATTTCCTTTCTCAGCTCCCTCATCACCGGGATAAACCTCGTCCACATAGCCTCCATAAAAAAAGTGTGATTTTCTCTGGCCAAACAGAGGAGTTCCTCCAGTTCCCGAGCGTTCATTGTCACCGGTTTTTCACACAGCACAGGCTTTTTTGCCTCCAGGCAGGCCTTCACACAGGCCAGATGCTGGGGATGGATAGTCCCCACATACACAGCATCCACATTCTCATCATTCACCAATTCTTCATAAGAACGGCAGTATTTCTTTGCCTGTATCCCATAGTCATTTCTCCCTGACTTAGATGCCAGCACTTCCACCTGCATATCCGCCACTTCTTCCAATCCCCTGGCAAACTGCGATGATATAAAACCTCCGCCCATAATTCCCCATCGAAACATATAGATTCCTCCTCGTCCATTCAGTATTGCTGTCCACACTGCCGCTTCAGTCCTTTACAAGGCAGGCAACTGTAAACAACAACTATTTAACTGCTGTCTATTTTTTTATTATACCACAAACGGACAGACGGGAATATACTTTCCCGCCTGTCCGCTAAAATTATAGGTAACTATTCACCCGCCGCTGTCTTTATTTCTAATCCGCGTGCTGTCCCTTCACGTTTTCGGCTATAAATCTGTTCTGACATTCCGGCATTCTCATATGCCCCCTGTTATACCCTTCTCACCACCGGGATTCCTTCCGGTCTTATCTGATTCTGCAGTTCAATTCACACTCCCTGCAATATTTGATAATAGAACCTGCAGTACCGTAATCCGGTACCTCTGTGGGAGTTTTTATCTCATTGTCCTCATCTTCAGCCATCTGCCTGTCGCAGGTAAGCAGGCTGTAACTACCGTCCCTGCCGGGCAATTTGGCAAGTCCACCGTATTGTTCCGGATCATAGGTTATGGTACCAAAAGCATTCTGGGGACAGCTTTTTCTGCATGGCATATCACATCCGGCGCACGGATCCCAGTCAATCGGACCCGTAGAAGGCAAATCTGCACTGAGAAACATAGCCCTCAGACGTACCCTTGGACCAAACTCTTTTGTGATCAGCAGATTATTCTTCCCCAGTATGCCCAGCCCTGCCACAGCTGCCGAGTCTTTCAGCCAGACACCTCCTTTTTCCACGTAGTAGTTCAGAGGCATTGCTGTCACACCAGGCATTTCGCTTTCTATAAATGTCTTCAGTTTTTTGTTAATCTTAATAAGTTCCAGATTTCCGGGCGGATTTTTACCGTCCAGCCAGCAGTCCAGATACGGCTTTTCCTCCGGATGCTCATAGGCGATCACCAACACAGAATGCATCTCATGCTTCCAGTCCACAACCCCTTCCGGAAGCCCCGTTGTATTCTCTACTGCCCCCACACGGTCAATATGTGGTCTCTGCGGTATCATTACAAACGCAGGTGCTGTTTTCAAATCCCGAATATTGGCGATCCCTGCTGAGGCTGCCCCAAATGCAATAGCTTTCTTTACAATTAACTCTGTCATTGCGCGGCTATTCATATCCATTCTCCTTTCTTCCGGCATATTGCTGCCTCATGTATTCTCACTATTTTCCTTCTTTATGTTTCTATACAGGATAAATGCCAGTACCGCGCCTGTCAGTGCCGCAGCAAATTCATATGCAAACATATATCTGTATCCCCGAATTCCCGGAAATGCATCCAAAAGGTTTCCTGTGATGGAATATATGAATATCTGAGGAAGGCAGCCTATAACGGACGCAAATCCAACTGCCATCCCCGTATATTTAAGCGGAATTTTTATCTCGTCAATAACGGCAAAATACAATGCCCTTACCATAAAAAGCCCAAGGCTGATAACAAGAATCGTAACAGCCGCCAAACCCAGCAGTTTCGGCTCTGCCGGTACCACAAAGAATGTAGCGATTCCTATTACCATAAGTGAAAAACCTATTCCGATCACTTTGGGATTTGAGTGTATCCTGTCCGCAGCAAATCCTGCCGCTATTCCCCCAAAGACTGCCAGTCCGTAGGACTTGATCAGGCTGATCATTGCCCCAAGGGATTCGCTCACGCCAAAGAAATTAGTAAGATAAGGGGTGATATAACTGTAACTCTCATATATCATAAAACAGCAGAACATAAGAAGCGTAAGCAGCCACAAATTCTTGTTTTTCATCATATCCAGATATTCGCCAAAGGAATGTTTATGCTTTGTCTGGATTTCCTGGGTATCCTCCTCATCCGGCCGCAGTTTGCGGATCGCCCCCAGCGCGAAGAAGGCGCAGATAAAATCTAAAACAACAAAATAGATCAAAATAGCCCGAAATCCTCCCGCACCCTCTCCCAGATAGGAAAAAATAGGAATAATAACAGCGCCATACAATACCGGTACAAATCCTCTGCCGCCTTCCAGGAACCCATAAAGACGTCCCATCTCCGAGCTGTCCCCCAGTTCTCTTGTTGCCTTCATCATAGCACTCCACAATGGAATCGTCGTAGTGAATCCGTAAGAGACATAACATATCATCAACACTGCATATGGCGGTCTGAAGGTGAGGATCAATCCAAAAAAACCTGTTGAAACCAAAGCCGTGGCGATCAAATGCCGCGCCTGGAATTTGTCCGCCACCCATCCGGCGGGCAGATAAGAAATTACACATGCCAGACCGTACATTGTCATCAGATATCCCATCTGTGCATTACTCACCCCATAAAATTCCACTGCCGCATCATAATATGACCAACTCAAATAAGGCAGTTCATAAACCGCCGCGCCGCAGATACACAGCGCCAGCATTCCCCATATCTGCTTCATCCGTCTCTGTCTTGGTGTAAGATTGGCTGCATCCATAAAAAGTCCCCCTTTCTCCGGTCCATATAAGACCTGTGCATCCATTAAACTATTTTCCGCCGCAAAATCGGAATATATAGCATTTTTTCAGCCGGCACTATATATCCTTTTTGTTATACTCAGCATAAACCTTAGAGCCGCTCCAAGGTCAAGAGGAAAGTAATACCTTTATTTCACAAGGGTAAAAATACTGGTTATATGCAAAGAGCTGCAGCCCTGCCTCGTCTGCAATAACAAAATCGGGAGAATATCCACGTTCATCCAGCCAGTCTGCAAGAATTCCAAAATCCGCAAAATTCCCTCTGACCTCTGTAGTAAAACAAGCATACTCCCCCTCCGGAATCGTAAGAATATTTTCTTTGGATGCAAAACGATATTCATCCACACGGATATCAATATATTCTCCCATCTGATGAAATATATTTTCGCGTATCTTACTGCCATTGAGCACATAACCATAGTTCCTTTTAATGGATTCCATGTGTGAAATCTCGTCTCTGCACGCTTCCTGTAATTTTATATGATAAGCAGCTTCATCCTCCTTATTACTTCCATAAATGACACGTCTCTCCTGCAGACGTTTCACTCTGATTTCTTTATCCTTCCCCATCCTCGAAAGACGCTTATTCTGTTCTGTATACCAGTCAATATCATCTACGACTCTCGCATAATACTCCCTCTGTCTCAGTGCCTCCTGCCTCTGCTCCTGAAGCATTTCCACTATTTTTTTGTTGTCGTGCAGATCTAGCACTGCCTTTACCCGTTCCAGTGGTATTTGCAGCCTGCGGCAGCATGTTATAATATCCAGATACCAGAATTGGCTGTATGTATAATATCGATATTGATTATCGGGATTTACGTATTCCGGCTTAAAAACACCAATCCGGTCATAATAGCGCAGCGTATCTTTTGAAACACCTGTTATATGGCTTACTTCACCTATTGTATACCTCTTCTCCAAATAATTGACCTCCCTGTCGTTATTGGAAATATTTTCCAGCAAAACAAAAAAATCCTATCTTCCAGCGGACTGACTCTGTATCAGTACTTCTGGAAAATAGGATTTTTGCTCGTAACTGTGAAGGTACTGAACAGTCACCCTCCACCAGACATATCAGCCCGCACCGTATGCGCGTTCTCTGTCCTTTTCCTTATAATGATGAGCTTCTTCAAGCATCATATCTTTTACCTTCATCAGACGAATCTGTGTACTTCTCTCACTCTCGTCCAACTTCATGGTAATATACTTAATATTCTGTTGCGTCTCCGGAATAATTACATGTTCCAGAGCGTTTACTCTGCGTCGGGTCTTCTCAATCTCGGAAGCCATAAGCTGGCAGGATTTTTCAATCTCAGCAAGCTTGAGCATATCCGGCAGGATATCTGCCAGAGATTTCACCGCGCCGTCCAGGTCGCCTGACGTGAAGGCAAAACCGTAGGAATAGATGTCATTTGCATCCGCGGTTCTGGTCTGGGACTGGAAAACGGGAATATCAACACTCATGACATTCCTCTTGCCAGTATCCAGATACACCTCCTGTTTCGGCGCCATCAGCGCTGTGTTCAACGTCTGTTCGGACATGCCGGCCTTTGCGATCACGAAGTTCTTGTTAGCCTCTTTAATACCCTCTTCCACTTTCAGGCGCAGAGCCATGTTCTCTCTTGCCAGATCCAGGAACTGACGCATAAGCTCATCACGTTTATCCTTCAGGAGTTTATGCCCCTTGACGGCAGTGACCAGCTTCTTTTTCTGCTTGGTAAGCTCCATTCTGGTAGGATTTACCTGGGTAGATGCCAAGACAATCACCTCTTTCTATGCTTTGTTAAGGCACGGCAGGTTTTCCGGCCTGCCGCACCACCGGCATTATTGTTTACCGTAATATTCATCAAGGAATTTATCATCAATACGTTTCAGCTCGCTCCTCGGCAGTATGGAGAGCAGCTTCCAGCCGATACGCAGTGTCTCCTCAATATCGCGGTTAGCCATATAACCCTGTGAGACATATTCCGCCTCAAAGGCATCCGCGAATTTTGCATAGATAAGGTCAATATCAGAGAGTGCCGCCTCACCAAGGATTGTCATCAGCTCTTTTGCCTCTTTACCACGGGCATAAGCAGCGAATAACTGGTTCATGGTGTTTGCGTGGTCAGCACGTGTCTTGCCTTCACCGATACCTTTATCTTTCAGTCGTGACAGAGATGGCAGAACATCGATCGGCGGTGTAACGCCCTTTCTGTAAAGCTCACGGCTTAAGATGATCTGACCCTCAGTGATATATCCGGTAAGGTCAGGGATCGGATGGGTTTTATCATCCTCAGGCATGGTAAGGATTGGGATCATGGTAATGGAACCATCGCTTCCCTTCTTACGTCCTGCTCTTTCATACATGGTTGCAAGGTCTGTGTACATATATCCCGGATATCCACGACGTCCCGGAACCTCTTTACGGGCTGCGGAAACCTCACGCAGGGCATCTGCGTAGTTGGTGATGTCGGTCAGGATTACAAGTACATGCATATCTTTTTCAAATGCGAGATATTCTGCTGCGGTAAGAGCCATCTTAGGTGTTGCGATACGCTCTACAGCCGGGTCATTTGCCAGGTTGATGAACAGAACTGTTCTGTCAATAGCGCCGGTCTCCTTAAAACTCTCAATAAAGAAGTTAGACTCCTCAAAGGTAATACCCAATGCAGCAAATACAACGGCGAAGTTCTCACCGGTACCACGAACCTTGGCCTGTCTTGCGATCTGAGCGGCCAACTGTGCATGAGGAAGACCTGATGCAGAGAAAATAGGCAGCTTCTGACCACGTACCAGTGTGTTCAGACCGTCGATCGCAGATACACCGGTCTGGATAAACTCTTCCGGGTACATCCTGGCAGCCGGGTTCATTGGCAGACCATTGATATCACGTCTCTCATCCGGAAGGATTTCCGGACCGTCATCGATAGGGCGTCCCATACCGTCGAATACACGGCCCAGCATGTCTTCAGACACACCCAGTTCCATGCTTCGTCCGAGGAAACGTACTTTACTGTCAGACAGGTTGATACCTGTTGAGCTTTCAAAAAGCTGTACCAAGGCATCACTGCCGTTAATTTCAAGTACACGGCAGCGGCGTGTCTCACCGCTTGCCAGCTCGATCTCACCTAACTCATCAAAATGTACATTTTCAACACCGCGCACCAACATCAGAGGGCCGGCAACTTCCTGTATGGTTCTATACTCTTTCGGCATTAGAAGTCCTCCTTCCCAAATACATTGGCAATGTCAGCAGCAAGTTCGTCCATTGTCACTTTATATTCTTTGTCCAGCTTATCTTCCGTCACATATTTGAAACGTCCGATCTTCTCGCGGACATCCATCTTGATCAGCCCCTGAATGTTGGCGCCTTTATCCAGCGCTTCCTTTGACTGCTCATAGAATGCGATAACCAGTTTCATAAGGAGATACTGTTTCTGCAGAGAACTGTAGGTATCTACCTCATGGAAAGAGTTCTGATGCAGGAAGTCCTCACGGATGGAGCGGGCAGCTTCCATTTTCAGACGGTCACCTGCAGAAAGTGCATCCATACCAACCATCTTAACGATTTCTTCCAGCTCTGCCTCATCCTGAAGAAGGCTCATCATCTTCTGACGGTCTTCCATCCAGTCAGGAGCAACCTTCTCATTGAACCAGTCCGCCATGTTGTCCAGATACAGAGAGTAGCTGGTCAGCCAGTTGATCGCCGGGAAATGACGTTTGTAAGCCAGAGCGGAATCCAGTCCCCAGAATACCTTTACGATACGCAGGGTTGCCTGGGATACAGGCTCTGAAATATCACCACCCGGAGGAGATACAGCACCGATAACGGAAAGGGCGCCTTCTCTGTTGTCACTGCCCAGAGATACCACATGTCCGGCTCTCTCATAGAACTGTGCCAGACGGGAACCCAGGTATGCAGGATATCCCTCCTCACCAGGCATCTCTTCCAGACGTCCTGACATCTCTCTAAGAGCCTCTGCCCAACGTGATGTGGAGTCTGCCATCAGGGCTACGGAGTAACCCATATCACGGAAATATTCCGCGATGGTAATACCTGTATAAATAGAAGCCTCACGTGCCGCAACAGGCATATCTGAGGTATTGGCAATCAAAACGGTACGTTCCATCAGAGACTGTCCTGTCTTCGGGTCCTTCAGTTCAGGGAACTCGTTCAGAACGTCTGTCATCTCATTTCCACGCTCACCACATCCGATATAAACCACGATATCGGCCTCAGCCCACTTTGCAAGCTGATGCTGGATAACTGTTTTACCGCTTCCGAATGGTCCCGGAACGGCTGCCACACCGCCTTTTGCAATGGGGAAGAACGTATCAACAACACGCTGACCGGTTACCAGAGGCATCTCCGGCGGCAGCTTTTTCTGATAAGGACGGCCTTTACGAACCGGCCATGTCTGCATCATGCCGACTTCCTTGTCACCGTCTTCGGTCTCAATGACAGCAACCATATCTTCTACTGTAAATTCACCGGCTTTGATCTCTTTTACTTTACCGTTGATCCCGTAAGGAACCATGATCTTGTGGTTTACAACGATAGTTTCCTGTACAGTACCGATAATATCGCCGTTCTGTACTACATCACCCACTTTAACAGTAGGCACAAAGTTCCACTTTTTATCTCTCTTCAGAGAAGGAACTTCAACACCTCTCTTTAAGTTCGTGCCGGAAACCTTCATAATCTCATCCAGCGGACGCTGGATACCATCGTAAATACTTGTGATAAGACCTGGTCCAAGTTCTACGGAAAGAGGTGCATTCATAGACTCTACCGGTTCGCCCGGTCCCAGTCCTGATGTCTCCTCGTATACCTGAACGCTGGCTTCGTCACCGTGCATCTCGATGATCTCACCAATCAGACGCTGGTTACTAACACGGACAACGTCGAACATATTTGAGTCCCTCATGCCCTCCGCGATAACCAGCGGCCCTGCAACTTTTTTAATCGTACCTTTGCTCATCGGAACGAATCACCTGCTTTCTAAAATAGTTCGTATCTGGTAACTGCTCACTACGTTCACAGTTACTGGCAAAATCCATATAAGCCCACCATAGGCCATGGAATTTTCGCTTATTAATTATTGCTGAAGAGAATATCCGAGCCAACCGCTTTTTCCACGGATGTTTTCACTCCCTGCACGCCTTCACCTGTATTTCCGGATACGCCGGGAATCTGGATCACGGCAGGAAGCAGCTCTTCCTGAAATTTATCTATGGTCTTTTTACATTCCGCAGCCAGCGCCTCTGTGATATAGATGATCCCATATTTGCTCGCTGCCAGATGCTCCAGTTTTTCTTCAGCTTCTTTTCGGGATGTTACCGGGAACGTATCAAGACCCAGTGTAGCAAACCCGTAAATACTGTCGTAATCGCCCACAACTGCAATCTTATACATACATTTCCCTTACCCTTTCCCGGATAGAATCATCCGAAAGTCCGCTGCGTTTACCGGACAAAATGATTCGTACCGTTTTGATCTCGTTCTCTCTGGCAAGCACATAGGCAACCAGAGGTCCCACTGAAAATGACTGATATTTCTGAGGCTGCATGGTCTGCATCATGCGGTTGTCGCACCAGCGTTCAAAAGCGGACATAGACTCTGCAATGGCCTTTCCGCCCTCTGCATAAGCAGTGCCCGACAAATACTCTACAATAGCATCAATGCCGTTCACCGCTGCCTTGGAAAGCTGTGCCACGCTCAGTGATTCGCATTCCACCATCGCGCGCTTCATAAAATCCATATTTTTTGCGGTTTTCTGTGAACGCACAGCGATTTTAATATCAGCTATGGCAACCGTGGACTCTGCATAATCTTTGATAATGCTGTCCTTTGCCTCTTTGCCCGCTGCATAGATTGCTTCAAGGGCTGCCTTGTCCACAATGACATCACAGAGCTGTCCGTCTCTTGTGTGGAGCAACGTCTCATAAGCTTCTTTTGCAGCACCGGCCATATACTTGGGAAGTCTGGAAAAATCCTTGCTTCTCACAATCTCCAGCATTTCATCCGGTGAAACCGCCGTGTCATCATAATAGATGTTCATGGTTTTGCCGTTCTCCTCGGTACATACATCTTTGATCGCTGCCTTAAGATTGTGGAACATATTCGGGTAGGAAAGTACATCGAAGACAGACATATCAACGCCCAGATCTTTAATGTTCTCCCAGATTTTTTCCTGCTCCCTGGTCAATATTGCCTCTGCATTCACCGGCGTATCCGCGCCGCCCCATCCCTTTTCCTGTAAAAGCTGCAAGCACTGCTCCTCTGTCTGGCAGGCCATGAGCTGGTCAAGAGTGGCAGAAGTGAATAACGCCGTTTCAAGCGCACGGATTCGCGCAACCGCATAGGTATATTTTGTATCAATCAAGATAATTCCTCCTTCTTGCGGTTATCGCTTACGAAAATAATAATGCATGAACTTTGTCGGAAAGTTCACCTCTCTTGGAATCAAACATGGCCTTAAAGGTACAGTTTTCCTCGATTCCACCATATATAAGAACAAAGCCGCCGCGGATGTTCCTGTGCTCTTTGGAAAGAACCAGTTTTCCGCCCTTTTTCTCAGCTATGTCCGAAATTTCTTTTTCAAAACCCTGCGGCATTCTCTTCAAATCTTCAGGTGAGAAACAAATTTCCCCTTCCTGAGCCAGAACGAATTTGTCCAGCATTTTGCGAAGCATGTTGAAATAAGTCTCGTCATCTGCCGAAAGCAGCGTGCTGTATGATTTTTCCAGCACCTCGGAAATCACTTCCTGTTTTGCCTCCAGAAGCGCCTTTCTCTTCTGCAGGTCGCAGGAAGAAAGTGCACGTTCCTTTATATTCTCAACATCAGCTTCCGCTTTTTTGGAGATACGTCCGCATTCTGCTTCCGCTTTTTCTCTCATCTCCTTTTTTACTGCGTCTGCGCTCTTCTGCGCACGGTCGATGATATCACTAGCGGAGCTTTTTGCTTCATCCAGAATCTGGCTTTTCATTTTTTCTAATCCAGTCATTCTTAAGCTCTCCTTTACTATTTCTATTCTGTCCTGTAATTAATGTCCCCATGCGGGAACTGCTCTCCGTATCTGAAATTAGAAGGAAAGGTTTGTTACGGAAAGAATGGAAATCAGCAGAGCAAGAATTGCGTATGTCTCAACCATTGCCGGGAAAAGCATAGCTTTACCGAACTGTTCCGGTTTCTTGGCAACAATGCCGATAGCTGCTGCAGATGTCATTCCCTGATATTTACCGGAGATCAAACCAACGATACCGATTGGCAGACAAGCTGCTAATACCAGTAAGCCCTGCTGTGGTGTCAGGTCTAACATACCGCCGCCTAACAGGCCGATTTTGGAAAGTGTGATGAAACCAACCAGCAGACCGTAAATACCCTGTGTACCAGGCAGAAGCTGCATGATCAGAACTTTTGCGAATTTGCTTGGATCCTCTGTTACAACACCTGCTGCTGCCTGACCTGCAATACCTACACCGATAGATGAACCTGCACCTGCTAATAATACTGCTAATGCTGCACCAAGTAATGCGTAAACAATTCCTAACTGACTCATAAATAAGTTTCCTCCTTAACATCTACATATTTCGTAGTTAATTTAAACGGGTTGAAAGGTCTTCCTCCACCCTCATAAAACTTGCCGAAGAATTCGACAAACTGTAAACGGTTTGTATGCACATATGCGCCCAAAAGATTGATTGCCAGATTCAGTGAATGTCCGACAATAAAAATCACAATAAAACCGATAGCGGCAATAAAACCATCGCCCAGCATACTTGCCATCTGGTTTACTACAGACGCGATAACACCTGTGGCAAGACCAAGAGCAAGAAGACGTGAGTAGGACAGTACATCACTGAGCCATCCTGTCACATTATAGATATCGTACGCACCCAGTGCCAAACGGAGCGCGATATTTTTATTGGCACGGCCTGACATGAGAAGCAGCCCAACAGCTCCTGCTATAGCCATGACCTTTCCTATCTGTGAAACTGCCGGTGGGAAAGTCCCTTCCGGAAGCTGGGAAATAGAAGCAAAGATACTGCTTGGAAGCAGCATCATAACCAAGCCGATCAAAAATACATACCAGATAATAACATCACAGAAGAAATCCATGTACTGCTTATCTTTCAGAAGCATGTACCCTTTCAGACCAAGACCCATAAACAGATGGATCACACCAAACAGCATAGCGTACATAAGAAGACGCATGGGATCATTCAGCGGAACAAACCAGGCTGCCTTCACGAGTCCGCCATCCGGTATATTCACATGGAAGAATGTCCTTGCCACAACATCTATGGCATCTCCGAAATATCCTCCAAAGAGAACGCCCCACACTAAAGTGGAAAGACCGCAGTACATAAACATTTTTAATGATTTATGCATGCCGTGGCTCATACGCGGATACTTTCTCAGTACAATAAAACATGCCAAAAAAATAATCAGTCCATATGCCGCATCAGACAGCATCAAACCGAAGAAAAACACATAGAAAAACGACATGATCGTCGTAGGGTCAACCTCACCTTTTTTCGGAAGACCATAGGATTCCAAAACCCCCTCCACAGACTGAGAAAAGGGATTATTGCTCAGAAGCACCGGAGCTTCCTCTTCCTCCCGTATCTCTTCCACATCAAAGACCAGATCATAGCCCTCTTCCATTGCCTTCTGCACTGCGGGAACCGCTTTTTTCGGTATATATCCGCTGACAAAAAAGGTCCTGGAGGACTGTGGAATATGTCCCAGGAGTTCGTATTTCTCTGCTCTGGTTCGGAAATAGTCAGATATCAAACGCAGGTCTGCGCGCTTGTCTCCATATTCAGTAATATGCTTCTGACAATCCTCAATTTCTTTTTGGAGTGCACTGATTTCTTTCTCCAAATTTTCTTTTTCGACCGCCGGAACTTCTCCCACGATCTGAGATGGCCTAGCAAAACCGCCCTGCCGCAGCGCATCCTCCACCTGCTGTGCATTCTTCTTCAGACACAACACAACAATATAAGTGGAATCTCTGTCCGCAGAAAGGACTGTCACATCCACGCCTTCAGCCTCGGGAGCGTACTCCGCAATAAGGCTGTAAATCGCTTCCAGCGTCATTTCACCTGAAACAGCACCGATAAGTGCACTGGTTGAACCTGTACCCTCAAAATTCATAGGTACATCCAGGCTCATCCACGGAGCCAGCGATTCAATCTGGTTCTCCATTTTCTGGATATTTGCACGGCACTCCGCGATTTCTTTCTGCCAGCCGGTTATACGGGAAGCAATGTCCATCATTTCTTCCTTCTGAACCGCCACCTGGTTGTAAGTTTCTTTTTCAATCAGTTTTTTTCCTTCCAGACTGGACAGCAGGGATTTCTTTTCCGGTGCGTATTCCTGCAGGATATCCAGTGCTAGATCTGCCAGATTCGCTTTCTTTTCAAAAGTAGTCCTGGCTCCCTGGGTATCCATCTTTTCAAAGCCTGACTCATCGTCCAGCACCTGGGTCATTTCCATAACACCCATGGTCTGCAGCTTTTCCAGGATGGCCTTCCGGTCCCTTTTCAGCGCGCAGATACTGACTCGCTGCATCTGCATTACTGCCATACTCTCATCCCTCCTTTAACTCGTTTTTGTTTTCTTTTTCTTCCTCTCAGATTAATTCGGAAATAATCAAATCAACCGCTTCTTTTTCCCGGCTTTTTGCCGCGCTCTTCAGCTCTTTGATTTCTTCTCCGGCCGCCAAAAGGGCCTCGTCCGTCTGCTGCTTCCCGAATGTCTCAGCAGAATCTCTGAGTTTTTTCGCCTTCTGCTGCGCTTCGGAAACCAAATCGGAATACAACTTTTCGGAAGCCAGTTTTGCCTCCTCAGAAATCTTTTCACTCTGGCGCTTTGCATCAGCAACGATGTTTGCTGCCTCCTGCTCCGCATCCCGGATTTCTTTGATTGTTCCTTCTATCACAGTATCACCACCTTCACATAGTTTAAATATTACTATGAATTATGCAATTTGTCAATTCTTTCACAATTTTTTTAACCGAAATACACGAAAAAAAAATGTTTTTTTTTGGTAATCCTGATAAAAAAAGAGAGATTGTATATAATTTATACAATCTCCCCGAATGTCTTTGTTTAATTTGACTTTATCTTACTCGTATAAGTAGTTCTTCAGCTTCTCATCATCCAGACTTGCCGCATCGATCCACTGATACCCAGGATTGATGAAAGAATCATTTTCCAGCCCCAGCCAAGCCCTGGCTGCCGCTACTACAGTGGCATATCCCATACCATACGGATTCTGGGCAATGACTCCCGTTTCCCTTCCGTCTTTGATGGCTTCCTTCTGCTTTTTACCCGCGTCAAACCCAACAACAGCGGTGTCTTCTCTTCCGGCTTCCTTCAGCGCGTCTAAAACATCATCCGCAGTGATCTGGTTCGTACAGAAGTATCCTTTTAGATTAGGATTTTCTTCCAACACCTTGGCCGCCATCTCTTTCACAGAGGTCTCCTCGTTCTCATAGGAAATATTTACAATTTTAATTCCGGGATGATTTGCCGCGATCTCATCGGCAAATCCCTTTTCCCTGTCCTGGCTGCTCTCAGAGCTTTCAATATGTGCCATTACAGCGATCTCACCACTGCCGCCTATGGCCTCACTGAGCTTCTTCGCAGCTTCGGCACCTGCCGCCTGATTGTCTGTGGAGCACACAGTGTTCACTGTGCCTGTCACAACTCCAGAATCCAACACAACTACGGGGATACCATTCTCCTCAGCCGTCTCAAGCTGTGCCTGGCAGGATTCCATGTCTATGGCAGCAAGACAGAGGACTCCCGGATTCTCAGCCAGAACCGCGTCGATGATATTGATCTGGCTCTCCACATCAGTCTCATCGGACGGTCCCTCAAAGGATAGTTTTATCTTATCATCACCTTTATATTCCAGTTTTTTATTTAAATCTTTGACAGCCGCTTCCATACCCTTTTTCACAGTAGCCCAGTATGCTGTCTTTGTGCTCTTCACAACAACTGCAATATGGCCGCCCGCCTCCAGGTCCAGCCCCTCCAGAGATGTATAGTCAATGGTGCCTGCGCTATTTTTCAGGGTTGTCATCGTGAGGTCTTCCGACATATCTGCCTCGTTCTCTTCCTCTGTGTCCTTTGCGTCCTGACTGTCCTCATTCTGGCCGGAATTATCAGTATTGTCTTTTTCTTCTTCTTTTTGATCTTCTTTTGTATCTTCTTTATCTTCCTCCTGCTGAGGGTTCCTATTACTCTCCACATTCGGCTTATCTTCTGCCTTTGCCTCTGTGTTTACAGGTACTTCTTTTTTATCCTTATTATCACCGCACCCTGCCAGGGAACCCGCTGCCAGCGCAATACATAATAAGGCAACAATTGTACGTCTCATGCCCTCTCCTCCAAGGTTCACACCATGCCCGCGCACGGCTTTACCAGATTTTTACATGCATTTCTCTTCCTTTTAACTACGTTTCCATTATACACGAAACTAATCATTAGTCCATATGCTTTTTGTAATAATTTCGTAAAAATTTCAGGAACTTTTCTATTCACTTTTTCCATAGTCCAGAAGATCCCATTCACGTAAAATCCCGTATATTACCAAAGCTGAGAGAGGTCCCAGCAGAAAACCTGCGCCTCCGTACAAAAAAAGTCCGAGATAAACCGATAAAAGAACAAGAAGAGGAGACACTCCCACCTTCTTTCCGATGAGGCGGGGTTCCAAAAACTGTCTGACGCAGCTGGTGACAAGATAAAGAGCAATACAGCCAACAGCCCCCGCCGCGTTCCCTCTAAGGGCAAGTACAAGAGCTGCCGGTACTAAAAATGTACCCGTCCCCAAAACAGGCAGTGCATCCAGCAGTCCCAGAGCCAGCCCGGCCACTAAAAAATGTGGTGTTCCCAATAAAAATAACCCGGCAATGCAGAGCAGAATAATAATACCCATGATTTTTATCTGTGCTTTAAAATACTCCGCGATCCCGCTTTGCAGACTTTTGAGCAGCGCTCTTGTTTTTTTGAAAACTGACAGGGCAGAAAAGCGCTTTTTCCACTCCCCATGTTCCTGCAGGATCAAAACTGCGGATACCACACACAGGATCAGCCCTCCCACGATAACCACACATTTTTTCATAGAACCAACCGCCGCTTCCATAGACTGACTGCCGTCTAAAAAAGAGCTGCTGATATGGTCAAGCTGCATATAAATATACTGGCTGCTCTCTCTGGCCGGAATTCCCACTGTGTGCTCCACCTGTATACAGCACTGGCCTATAATCTGACAAAATTCTCTTTTTATCACCGGATAAAGGGATATCAGTCTGCCAATCTGGGCGGAAAGAGCCTGGAGAAGCCACATGACTCCAAGGATACTTCCCACAGAAAGGAGGAGGATCAGTACCGCACCGACACCGCCCTCTGTAAAACGGAGTTTTCTGCAGACTTTCCGGCTGGCAATCCACCTGGCTGCCGGGAGTACAGCGAGTGCCAGAATCCACCCCAATAGAAAAGGGAGCATCACAGGTACCGCGTATTTCATAATCAGAAATACACCTGCAACTACTCCCACTGTTATGCCCGCTTTCTTCCATCTCATCTTCCGCTCACCATACCTTATCCTGTATCCGTTCAGCATCCTTACAGTTACAAGCAGAATCTATGCCGGATCACTCCCAGTCATGAAATTTCCGCCAGTTGTAATGAATCATTCTTACGGTCAACGCATCGAATGCCGGACCTGCTGAAAAGTTACTTTATCTTTTTATACTCCTCTATCAGTATGTGTGAACTTTTCTTACCTATACTATAGGAAAATTTCCAGAGGGCTTTACCTGGAATTCCATTTTTTTCTTAGTTTTGGGATGAGTAAAAATCAATTTGTATGCGCACAAAGCTATGTACTGCCATTCCTTTTCTGACCCTGCCTGGGGATTATATTTGGTGTCACCTAAAAGCGGATGTCCGGCATATGCCATCTGTACACGGATCTGGTGATGCCGGCCGGTCAGAAGATGTATTTCAAGAAGTGATATGTCTTCTGCTTCTTTTAACACACGGTATTCCAGAACTGCTTTTTTGCTCTGCGGTGTTTTTTGTCTGGTGACCCTTGACGTATTTGTCTTCGCGTCTTTTATCAGTTCATTTTCCAGACGGGACTCTTTCTCCTTTAAAATACCGCTGACAGCGGCAAGGTAGTATTTTTCCATTTTACCGTTTTGTACCTGCGCATTCAGCTCTTTTGCGGCTTCCCTGGTTTTTGCAAAGACAAGGATACCTTCCACCGGCTGATCCAGACGGTGTATTACAGCCAGATAAGGAGGTTCGCCCTTTGAGGTAAGGTAGGTTAGGAGGATAGATTCAAGATCCGGGGTGTTGATTTTCCTGGTCTGAACGGGAATACCCGGGGACTTGCAGCAGACTAAGAGATGGGCATCTTCATATAAGATATTGGGGGTTATCTGAGTTGTTTTCATTATTGTTAAATTCCTTTTTGGTTTTTATTTTTGCCAATGCATGAGAAATGCAAAACACATTCTAGTGCTGCTACTATGGTTTCTGGCCGGATGGAGCACTAGGGGCATTATAACATGAATGGACAAAAATGAACAACCGTCATATCTTCACTATTCGGATATAACGGTTGCTCTAATGATCTGCGATATTCAATTTTTTTATTCCTTTCTTCTTCTAATATTAATAAAAAATCCGGAATGAATACTGTTATTTTGCTTTTTCCTTATTCTTCTATACTTCTTTTTAATCTTCTCATTCCCTATTTATAAATCTTTCACTCTGAATTTGTACTCTCTTTGAGCTTCCTTTCATTTCTTATATAAATGTTCTACCCAAATCCCTTAACGGACTCTGATAAAGCCTTCCTTGAAATGGTCTTCACTCTTATTGGATTTTTAAATTCTGGTGTTTGATAAGATTTATTGAAAGTTCATATCAAATCTATTATGGATAATAAAAAGCTTCTAACAAATAGTTCGGGCTATTTTGTTTTCAAAACATTTCTCTATACATTTCTTCGAGATATAAAATAACTTACTTCTTTTTCAAGAATTTCTAAATACAACAGGCTTATTTCAACAAATACAACTTATTATATCTTCAACATTTTTTATATCTTTGAATGATGTATAAATACTTTGTTCTTTCAAAATATATTTCTTTACATATATTCTGAAACCTTTTTATTACTTTTGTGGTAATTGTTCAATATGAGGGCACTTTTTGATATATCACCTGGCCACTTCTTTATCCTCTTAATAGGATTCTTTTCGGTCTTTTATGTAGCTAGGTCTTTCTCTAGGGAACTATGCCTTACCACTCTCATATTGATAATTGATATTCGCTATTTCCAATGGAATATACCTCCTTATCAATATTTCAAATGACACCTTTTACATTACTTTTTATCCTTGGTACTGTTATTCTTTTGTACTTTTTGTATTTCTCATACGTTGTACTGTTTAACATTACTCTGTGTCCTATTATGTATTCTCCATACACTTTAAGGAGATATAATGTTTTATCCTTTGTACCTTGTAGCCAACTTCTTAAATAAGATTTATCTTCTCTCCTTTAAGAATTGGTTATGTAGTAATGTTTGTAGGTGTTTTCTTTTGATGGTTATATATTACCACGGGCCTTCTTATTTGTCAATATACTTTTTGAAAAAAGTTTTATTTTTTTATAAGTTATGATTTGTGTATAATTAAGCTGTGAATTATATATTTTTATAAGAATTTACTATACAATTCACAAAATACATAATAATTCCGAACTTTGAAAATTGCCAAAATAAAACACCGTACGACACATTATTTTATCCCTTACACCTAAAAAATCAGGTTTTGTCGAATAAATACTGTGCCGTACGGCCATTATGTTAACCTCTGTAATAGTTGATCAGACAGCCTTTCAGTATGATCTCACGTTCATCGTCTGTCAAGTCACCTATTTTTACTGTAAATTCCGAACAGGAGTCTCCTGCCACATAAACCTTGATCTCCTCTGCCTTCTCCTCAACGGCTTTTCTGATTCCCGGAAGGAACAGATAATCACCTTTTTTGAAAGGCATGTCACCGGCTTCCATAAGAAGAGGAAGCATACCCCAGTTGATCAGGTTGGAGCGGTAGCGCTTAGTGGCATACTCGTTGGCAATATTTGCCCAGCCGCCCAGCACTTTCTGACAGGACGCAGCCTGTTCTCTGGCTGAACCATCCCCCGGCTTTACGGCAAAGATGGTGCTTCCGATCCCCGTGTTGGAGCTGTCCATATCAGGACACAGTTTTTTCAGCTTATCCCACACCGCTTTCAGCTCCGGTACAGCCTCCAGCGGACAGTTTCCTGCCTCACGGGCCTTTTCTGCTGCCTGTATCTCTTTGGCAAGGGGTACATACTCAGGATCTTTTCTGGAAAGGGCAAACTCAGCCAGTCCCAAAGGATTGGAGCGGAAGGATGAAGTTTCTCCTGAAGGGATCAACTCATCTGTTGTGGTGACCGGATCATGGATCTCAGAAACCACCTTCAGCACCAGGTTCTCTGTGAGAGCCGGCATTTCCGGCCAGTCCTTAATGTTGGGACCAAACTGTATCTCTGTCTCCGGGTCAGCAATGCCTTTGCTGTCAAATACTCTGTTCTCATAAATAGTCTTGTCAAAGAAATAGCGCGGCTTCGTATATTTTACATCAAAGTCAGTGGCGGCGGTCAGATATCCCTTGTTGGCTGCAGTTGCCGCAATGGAACGGGCGTCCATCAGCGCAACGGAAGAAATCTGTCCGTTCTGGACCTTGGAACCTTCACGGTTAGGGAAGTTTCTGGTGGAGTGGCGGATACTGAGGGCATTGTTAGCCGGAGTATCCCCGGCACCAAAGCAGGGACCGCAGAAAGCTGTCTTAACAACAGCACCTGTCTGCATAAGGTCTGCCAGTACCCCATTCTTGGCGATTTCCATATAAATAGGTGTACTGGCCGGATAAACACTTAATGTAAAGGCATCCGATCCAATACTGGTACCTCTTAAAATGTCTGCGGCATCACAGATATTCTCGAATCCTCCGCCTGCACAGCCGGCAATGATACCCTGCTCCACATAAAGCCTGCCGTTATGTACTTTATCTTTCAGTGTAAACGGGATTTTGCCGTCCAGGCTCACCTGTGCCTTTTTCTCCACATCGTCCAGAATATCCATGAGGTTTGCATTGAGTTCCTCTATTGTATAGGTATTGCTTGGATGGAAGGGCATGGCGATCATGGGCTTCACCTGACTCAGATCCACATAGACCATTCCGTCATAATAAGCCACCGGACCGGGAGCCAGCTTCTTATACTCTCCGGCTCTTCCGTGTACCTCATAGAAATCCTTAATAGTATCGTCTGTAGTCCAGATAGAGGAGAGACATGTGGTCTCTGTAGTCATGACATCGATCCCTATACGGAAATCGGCACTCAATCCGGCAACACCCGGGCCTACGAACTCCATCACTTTATTCTTAACATATCCGTTGGCAAACACCGCGCCAATGACAGCCAGCGCAACATCCTGCGGACCAACTCCGGGCATGGGCTTTCCGGTCAGATAAACACCTACAACCTGCGGTCTGTGAATATCATAAGTCTTTCCCAGAAGCTGTTTCACCAGCTCCGGGCCGCCTTCTCCCATAGCCATTGTTCCCAGGGCGCCATAACGGGTATGGCTGTCAGAACCCAGGATCATCTTACCGCCGCCTGCCAGCATCTCCCTGGCAAACTGATGGATCACTGCCTGATGAGGCGGTACATACATTCCGCCATAACGCTTTGCACATGTAAGGCCAAACATATGGTCATCCTCGTTAATGGTTCCGCCCACTGCACAGAGGGAGTTATGACAGTTTGTCAGCACATAAGGGATTGGGAACTTTTCCAATCCTGAAGCCCTTGCTGTCTGAATGATCCCCACAAATGTAATATCGTGGGAGGTCAGTTTATCAAATTTAATTTTCAAATCATCCATATTTCCGGATGTATTATGTTCTTCTAAAATAGAGTAAGCCATTGTCTGTCTGGACGCTTCTTCTCTGTCAAGAGATACTGCACCTGCCATCTGCGCGGCAGCCGCTGCAGCGTCAGGACCGTCTTCCACAAGCTCAGTTCCGTTCACCAGCCAGACACCGCCATCATAAAGTTTCACCATGATTGATCCTCCTTGTCACCGTTTTGTATCATTGTATACACTTATACAGTTCTTTTCTATTATACGTATTATCACGCTAAAATGCAAGCATTTTATCTCTCTATCGCTTTATTTTAGTAAAAGTTCAAATTTCCACTATTCCGCAAGGAGCTGCCTTGCATTTGCAAGGCAATCCCCAGGCAGCCACGCGCTAAACTGTGGTTTTTGCAGTTTGTGTGCATGCTTTTGTTGCTATAAAGCCGAAAGGCTGAATGGTAACTTAACAAAAATAAAAGCTGCCTTATTCCCCGATTCCGTCTATCAGACGCAGCCATTGCGCCATATGGGCAGCAACGGCTGCGTCTGATACCCGTTTCCGTGGTATGCAGCAGCTCTTAAACTCCGCGCACTCTGTGCGCAGATATGACAGGATCATCAATCCTGTTTTTTCATAAATTCCATATAGCTGGAAACCATCAGCGCGATCTTGAAAGTCAGCGCGTCATCAAACACTCTGATATCAAGTCCCGTGCTCTTCTGGATCTTCTCCAGTCTGTACACCAGTGTATTCCTGTGCAGGAAAAGCTGGCGTGATGTCTCTGAAATGTTCAGGTTATTATCGAAAAATTTATTGATGGTATTTAACGTCTCATCATCCAGGGATTCCGGCAGCTTTCCTCCGAATACCTCTTTCATGAACATCTCACACAGAGGCATGGGAAGCTGATAGATCAAACGGCCGATTCCCAGATTGTTGTATCCCACAATGGTCTTCTCCACATAGAAAATCTTTCCTACATCAAGAGCCATCTTCGCTTCTTTATAAGAGCGGGATACATCCTTGATCTCATTGATGATATTACCATAGGACACACGCACCTGCGACATAGCCTCAGCGTTGAGCATATCCACGATCATCTTTGCAATACCTTCAATGGATTCATAATTGTCGGTCTCTTCCAGATTCCGCACAATAATGATATTTTTCTCATCAATTGCTGTAATGAAATCATTTGTCCTTGATACAAACAGATTTTTCAGGATTTCTATAGCATCCTGGTCCTTTTCATTCTTAGTCTCAACCAGAAGCACTACCCTCTTGGCTTCCACCGGGATATGCAGCTTCTTAGCGCGGTTGTATACATCAACCAGAAGCAGATTGTCCAGGATCAGATTTTGGATAAAGTTAGACTTATCAAAACGCTCCTTGTAGGCAACTATCAGATTCTGGATCTCCGCAACAGCCACACGGCCAATCATATAAGCGTCTTCATTGCCGCCTTTTGCGATCAGTATGAACTCCACTGACTGCCCATCATAAATCTTAAAAAAGTGATAGCCTTTCATCACCTGGCTGTCCGCCATAGATTCCACAAAGCCGGACACATCACCGAAATCCTCGTTCTCTACCGGAAATGTAGTAGAGTTTACCTTCCCATCCACATCCATAACACAGAGATCTATCCTGGTTATGGTTCTCAATTCTTCTAATGTCTTCTGTATCACCTGGCTTGAAATCATAGTTTTTCTCCTTCTGCGCACTTATCAAAAATACTAATATATCAATTACTATAACGTATTTTCGACAAAATTTCAAATTTTTATTTTCATACAAAGACAGGCAGTTTCTGAGATATAAAAACTGCCGCAGATAAATCCGCGGCAGTCTGTATCTTTTCATAACAATTAGTTTGTAATAACCTGTTCTGTTTCTTTGTCAAATACGTGAATCTTTTCCAGATCCAGAGAGAATTTAACAACATCGCCTGTTCTGGCTGTTGTACGCGGATTAACTCTTGCTGTCATCGGGAATCCTTCTGTGTCAAAGTATAAGTAAACTTCAGCACCAAGTAATTCGTAAACAGTGATCTTACCCTGGATCACGCTGCCCGGGAATGCCTGGATACGAGCTTCATCATCGTATACATGCTCAGGACGAATACCCATAACAACAGTTTTTCCATCATAACCGCCGTCGATGAGCGGTTTTCTCTTGGAAGCAGGTAAAGCGATAGTTGTTCCGCCGATTTCCAGTTCAACTTCATTGCCTTTTACGTGGCATACTGCATCCATCATGTTCATCTGAGGAGAACCGATGAATCCTGCAACGAACAGGTTCTTAGGAGCATTGTATAAGTTCTGAGGAGTATCAACCTGCTGTACAATACCGTCTTTCATAACAACGATCCTTGTACCAAGTGTCATAGCCTCTGTCTGGTCATGTGTTACGTAGATAATGGTTGCACCTAATCTCTCGTGCAGTTTGGAAATCTCAGTACGCATCTGTACACGAAGTTTAGCATCCAAGTTTGACAGAGGTTCGTCCATCAGGAATACTTTAGGTTCACGTACGATAGCACGTCCCATAGCAACACGCTGTCTCTGACCACCGGAAAGAGCTTTCGGTTTACGGTCTAACAGTTTTTCCAGGTCAAGGATCTTAGCAGCTTCTTTAACCATTTTATCAATCTGGTCTTTCGGAACTTTTCTCAGCTTCAGACCGAATGCCATGTTGTCATATACTGTCATATGCGGATACAGAGCGTAGTTCTGGAATACCATTGCAATATCTCTGTCTTTAGGTTCTACATCGTTTACAACCTTGTCACCAATCTTTAATGTACCGCCTGTAATTTCTTCCAGGCCTGCGATCATACGAAGGGTAGTTGATTTACCACAACCTGAAGGACCTACGAAGATGATAAATTCTTTATCTTCGATTTCAAGATTAAAATCTTTTACTGCCTCGAATCCGTTTGGATATGCTTTACAAATATGCTGTAATGATAAGCTTGCCATTTTCATTTCCTCCTAATTGTTACGCGTCTCTTTGCTTTGATTAACTGTTACAAGTATAACACTGCCACCCCGTTTTTTACCATAGTTCAATTAAACAAAGATTAAATAAAGTCTTTGTTATCATCTCCAAGGAATTACACCCCATTGGCATTTTACCGAAATTTCTTCTCTTCAATATACAACTTGCACAATGGATATCATTTCTCCATATTTTTCCTGTGGTCCACGGGTTTCACGGGAAATATGAGCGTAGTCTTGAACAGATCCCCATCCAGATAGATCTCAAACCGGCCGTCCATAAGCTCCACCAGGTTCTTGGCAATGGAGAGTCCCAGGCCGCTGCCCTCTGTACTTCTGGACTCATCTCCCTGGGTAAAACGCTCAGTCAGCTCCTCTGCGTCTATGTTCAGGGGCTGGAGGGATATGTTCTTCAGGGAAAAGATCACCTGCTTTTCATCTGCCCTCATATCCGCATAGACCCGGCTGCCGGGCAGGGCGTATTTGATGATATTGCCGTAGAGGTTCTCCATGACCCGCCACAGCGCTCTGCCGTCGGCCCAGATATAGACTTTTTCCTCGGGTATACTGTTAACCGTCTCTAAACCGCAGTTTTGAAGCTGTTCAAAGAATTCCCCCTGTACCTGCTGCTGGAACTCTCTGAAGTCCATCCGCTCAGGCTGGATATGGAAATTGCCGGAGTTGATCCTGGACACCTCAACCAGATCCTCCATGAGGATCTTCAGCCGTTGTGTCTTCTTGTCCAGCACATCCACATACTCCTCTATCTTGGGATTTATGATCTTCTCCCTCTTCAGCAGTCCAATATAACTGATGATAGAGGTGAGGGGGGTCTTCAGGTCATGGGACACATTGGCGATCAGGTCTGTCTTTCTGCGCTCATTCCTCACACTTTCCTGTACCGCTTTTTCCAAATTGTCACCGATCCGGTTAATGTTGTCCGCTATCTCCACGTTGACCCTGTTCAAGTTTTCGGTTGGTATTTTATAAGTAAAGTCTTCGTCTGAAATCTTCCTGACACCATCCAGTATCTGCTGTCTTGCGCTGATCTCTTTCAGAACATGGCCTCCTGCATAGAGGTTCAAAAAGACAAGGATCACACTTCCTAGGGTACCGCCGCGGCATAAAAGACAACTGGTCACCGCATAAAGAGCAAATCCCGCCAGGGCAAAGGCTGCCCTTCTTCCTCCCCGGATACCGGCCCTGTAGTTCCCAATGACCTGTTTGATGATGCTGCCTCTGCACAGGGTCTTCATTTTCCCTCTGCGCACAATGCTCAGAACCCCCGTCAGCAGAAGCATATAGATAATTAAAACTATCACTACATTCCCGGTCGCCTGGGGCGGGGGAAGGATTTCATCCATGCTGCGTTTTATGATCACGGCTGCCAGACATATGAGCAGTCCCAAGGGGACCAGAAGAAATTCAATGGATATCCTGTCCAGGTACCTGACTATCCCGTTCCCGCGGCCTGCGCTCTTTACTGTCATCACACAGAGTGCCATAAGGGAAATGAAAAATACGGCAGCGGAAAAAATCAGTCCTTTTGGAAATGTTTTAATAAACCAGGACCATTTATCATAAAACTGGCTGCCGCCCCACAGGTAATCCTTGGCAGAGAAAGTTCTGTCTATCCAGACGGACAAGGTAATGTTATCCGTATCTGCAATATCCTCATTGAGTTTTTTTATGATATCGTATTTCATCTCATAGGTCAGGGGTACATCCGTGTCAAGGAAAAACATATCCCCCTGGAACCTGATACGGGCAGAGTTCTTCTTTACTGCCTCCGATGTGCAGTTGGTGTACACCAGGCCTGTCTCCGTGTTCTCCAGTCTGTACTTGATATTGGTATTTTCTGCTTTAAATCTTTCCTTATCCTTTGCATACTGAGACATTTCCGAATCTATTTTCAGCAGACACACCGCCAGTTTGGAGATACATTGAACTTCGCCTGCCCGCCTCAGGTTCCTGTCTGACATGACAAATTCCAGTATATTGTCAAACCCCCGGGGCGCGTACAGCTCATCAAGAGTTCCTTTTACCTCCTTCTGCCCGTTTATATTGTACAGATTCCTGTCATTTTCCTGGATGTAGTTTTTCCACCACTTATAGCTCTCCTTCTGCCGGCTCCAATCATAGAGCTGCTCCAGAGTATATGCAAAACCGTTTGTATTGCTGCCGCTTATGATCCCCTGCTCCGCGTACTCGAAAATATCCACCAGTTTGTCCGGCGCGTATTCCCCGTCATTCTCAAAATTATTCCTCAGGTGCATATAATCAATAAGCTCCGACACCTCATTCTCCACATTACATGCATAATCCCTGGTTTTGTAATAGGGCGGAGTCTCCCCTGCAAGCCAGTTGGGGTCCTCCCATACCTGATAATAGTCGGCAATGACAATATAGATCATCACGATCACAGCAAATAAAAAGTGCAGGATCAGTGTCCCTGGATAACAGAACGGACGCCTATTCCTGCCGGGTTTTTTCTCTTTTATATTTTTAAATATTTTCAATTTTGTATCCCACTCCCCAGACAACTTTCAGATACCTTGGGTTCTTTGGATTCAATTCAATTTTCTCTCTGATATGACGTATATGTACCGCCACCGTATTATCAGCGCCTATGGCCTCCTCATTCCAGATGTTACGGTATATCTGCTCGATAGAAAATACCTTTCCCTTATTTTTCAGAAGAAACAAAAGAATATTATACTCTATTGGGGTAAACCGAACGCTTTTGCCATCCAAGGTTACCTCTTTCGTATCATCGTCCACGAGCAGCCCTCCCGAAAAGTAAGTGTGCTTAGCCAGACCCTTGGGCATATTTCCCAATTCTGTGTAGCGTCTGAGCTGGGACTTTACACGGGCGATCAGCTCCAGGGGATTAAAAGGTTTTTCCATATAGTCATCCGCCCCCGCGTTAAGCCCTGCTATTTTATCCTCATCCTCTGTTTTGGCTGTCAGGCAGATGATGGGGATCGTTGAAAATCTGCGGATCTGAGTGATTGCCTGTATGCCGTCCATTTTTGGCATCATGATGTCCACGATCAGCAGATGCACTGTTTCCCTGCGCACTGCTTCTGCGGCCTCTAAACCATCATAGGCACACAGTACCTCATACCCCTCCTCCGTAAGATAAAGCTCTATGGCATGTACAATCTCTCTGTCATCATCACAAACAAGTATCCTGAACATGTTACCACCTCTTGTCATTATTTTGCATCCAGCACCGGCATCCTGCCAGGGATGTCTGTGCCCTGAATCATCTCAGGACGTGGCGTCACTGCTGTATATTTATTGCAGCTATTCAGCAGGTCTGCGCATTTACCGCACTGACCGTAAGAAAACCTTCACCAGACAGGCAAAATCCCATCATCACAGGTGATTCTGCATGGATTCTTGCCCGTATCTGCGAGGGTACTGAACAGTTATGCTTTATTATACCATTGTTTCATCATTTACCGTAAGAAACGTAAGCAAATTCCAGAAAATTAAGAAAAACTTAATGAATCCCCTCTAAATATACAGATAATGAACCTTTCACAGTCATACAGCATTAACAAAATGGCAACTTCTGCCAATTACTAAAATAACAGTAATTATTTCAGGATCGCTTTACATATCATGAATTCTTTTTTATAATAATACGAATTAGACAAATTCAATGGAAAGGAATCTTACTATGTTTCGTTTGATGGGAACAATCTATAAAGACACGCATATTGTCAAGAGCACCGTCATATGTGATGAAACAGATACGAACCGCACCAAGAAAGTTTTTCACTGTCTGGATGCCATCTGCTATGAGTTCGATCTGGAAAAACCGCTGTGGCTGGATGTGAATATCAAGGATTTCCAGAAGCACGCAAAAGCACGTTTTAATCAGGATAATTTTATTGAAGTATTGGATTTTGATTTTTTGGAAATCCAGGTGATCGAAGAAGGATAAAAAACAGCCCGCACGGAAAATGAAACTTCCGCACGGGCCGTTCTTTATTTAAGGTTTAAAGTCTTTTCAGCAGCTCTTCTCTTCTTTCCTCGTATCCCGGTTTTCCAAGGAGTGCGAACATGTTTTTCTTGTAGCTCTCAACACCGGGCTGGTCAAAGGGGTTCACACCTGTCAGATAACCGCTGATACCGCAGGCAAATTCAAAGAAATAGAACAACTGTCCCAGACAGAACTCGTCCTGTTTCGGGATCTTAACCATCAGGTTCGGGGTATTCCCGTCTGTATGGGCAAGGATCGTTCCGTTCATGGCGCTCTTGTTTACAAAGTCCATGCCTTTTCCGGCCAGATAATTCAGGCCGTCCAGGTCATTGTCTGCCTCTTTGATGGCAAGATCCACTTTCGGCTCTTCCACTGCGAGAACAGTCTCGAACATGATCCTGGAGCCATCCTGGATAAACTGTCCCAGGGAGTGCAGATCTGTGGTAAAGTCCACGGATGCAGGGTAGATACCCTTCTGGTCCTTACCTTCGCTCTCACCGTATAACTGTTTCCACCATTCTGCCACATAGTGCAGAGTCGGCTCATAGTCTGCCAGGATCTCAACGGATTTTCCTTTTCTATGAAGAATGTTGCGGACTGCCGCGTACTGCAGAGCGTCATTTTCCGCATACGGAGTATTCAGTGCCAGTTCTCTTCCGGATGCTGCACCTTCCATGAGCTTATCAATGGAAACACCGCTTACTGCGATGGGCAGAAGTCCAACGGCTGTCAGTACGGAGAAACGTCCTCCCACGTCATCCGGAACTACGAAGGTCTCATAGCCTTCTTCTGTTGCCAGGGTCTTTAATGCTCCCTTGGCTTTATCTGTTGTAGCGTAAATCCTTTTTGCTGCTTCTTCTTTTCCGTATTTGTTCTCTGCCATCTCTTTGAACACACGGAAAGCGATCGCCGGTTCTGTTGTTGTACCGGATTTTGAAATGACATTAATGGAGAAGTCTCTGTCTCCGATAACTTCAGCCAGTCCTTTTACATACGCACCGCTGATATTGTTGCCTACATAGTAGATCTCCGGAGCTTTACGGGCTTCTTTTGTAAGGTTATTATAAAATGGATGGTTCAGGAAATCGATGGCAGCTCTCGCTCCCAGGTAGGAACCGCCGATACCGATCACAAGCAGTACATCGGAATCGCTCTTAATCTTCTCCGCTGCTTTTTTGATACGGCCAAACTCCTCTTTGTCATAATCTACCGGAAGGTCGATCCAGCCTAAGAAGTCGTTGCCAAGGCCGCTTTTGGATACCAGGGTTTCTTTAGCCGCTTCCACCATTTTTTCCATTGCTGTTACTTCTTCTTCGCGGATCACATTGGCGGCTTTTGAATAATCAAATGTAACTTTGTTTCCCATTGCTCTCTTCTCCTTTTTCCTGTCGTTTGCCTGAAGCTGACCTGACAAAGGGTCAGGACAGCATGTCCAACTTAACTTGAACGTTGTCACTCATCAGATATAGTTTAGCAAATGATGGAAGGTTTATCAAGTTAGAAATTCCTTTATCACATCTTTGACGATGGCCTCCTCCTCTTTGTTCAGCAGATGACTGTACCGCTCATCTGTTGCCGCTGCCTCCCGGATGCGTTCCTCCACCTTCTCGGCTCTGGAATCCTTATCCTGTTCCCGGCGGTCCGGCATAGCCCGTTCTTTCTGGGCTTTCAGCCGCTGTTCCTGCTGAAGCTGTTCCTGTTCCTTTGCTTTTGCCCTTGCTCTTCTGCCCGTCTTTCCTGCCTTAGCCGCCTTAGCTGCTTTGGAATTGGAATTCTGACGGACGGGTTCTATCTGCACAACCTTCTGGCTGTCGCCTCTCTGGTTTTCCATATAATCCAACAGGTTTGTCTCAATGACCTCCTCCTGGAACCCCATGGATATCACCATGCGTATCAGAAGAAGGACGATCCCCATGACCGCTGTGCTGCCCACAAGCAGTCCCATAGCCGGAAAGTCTCTGGTCAGAACCGGAAAGGATATCCGCTCCAGGCCTGTCCTTCTAAGCCACAGCGCCCCTGCTCCTGCCGCCAAAAAAGAAAGGACAAAAGTATACCAGGATACCCCTTTCATCTGCCGAAGGGTTATCGGTCCTATCTTTCGTCCTCTCATCCGCTTTGTGAGATACACAGCGGGGTTATGTATCACTGCATCGTCTTTTACATTTCTCTGATACTCCAGCAGAAACTGCTGCAGCCATTTGTCTTTTACTGCCGGAATGTTCTTCAAATCCCGGATTACTCTTCTGTTGCTCCCGTAGATTGCCAGTACGCTGAAAAGGCTCAGTAACCCCATCAGCCAGGTGCCATAATAAAATAAGTGCACAGTAAATCCTCCTCACTATTTCGGCGCGCAGAAAGCTCGCTCTTTATGGCATTCATTATATAGCAACCCAGGCATTTTGAAAACAAAAATCGTGCGTCAAATGCTGACAAAAGGTGCCTTTTAGCCCCCTGCCTACAGTCTTGCCGCCATTCCCTCTACCAGATTCACCGTATGGCGGATCGCTTCTCTCTCAAATGCGGGATAGTCCATGTGGGCGCTGTCGTCCGCCTTATCGGAAATGGCGCGGATCACCAGATAGGGGATCTGATTGAGATAAGCAGCCTGTCCGATGGCTGCGCCTTCCATCTCTGTACAGTACCCGCCCGTATTCTCAATGATCTGATCTTTCACTTCTTTTTTAGCTATAAACTGATCGCCGCTGACTACACGGCCTTCAAATACCCGGATATCAGGGTTGACCTGCCGGCATACCTCTGCCGCCAGACTGCGCAGTTCCTCGTCCGCAGGGAACGCCAGGGTATCCATTCTGGGAACCTGGCCGATGGGATAGCCGAACTCCCTGGCATCCATGTCATGCTGCAGGGTGTCAGTAGAGAGAACAATATCCCCGATATTGATCTCTGCGCGCAGAGAACCTGCCACACCGGTATTGATAACAGCATTCACATGGAAATCATCGGCCAGGATCTGGGTACAGATCCCCGCATTCACCTTGCCTATCCCGGAGCGCACGATCACTGCTTCTTTGCCGTTTAACCTGCCGCTGTAAAACTCCATGGAGGCTTTCCTCTCAACTGTCACGTCTGTCATCTTTTCTTTAAGGATTGCCACTTCCTCCTCCATGGCACCTATGATTCCTATATGTCTCATTGTAAAATTCCTTTCTGTCATGATATCAAAGTAATTCCGCCTGTTTTAATATTTGCCTGATTTTTTCAGTCTCATTCTCATCCGCAGTAAGCAGAGGAACTGTACAGGCGGGATCCATCTCCACGCCGCGCAGGACCATGGCCTTTTTGATGATAGGTATGAACTGTTCCGCCACATCATAAATGGCCATCAGGCTGTCTATTTTCTGCTGATATGTCTGCATAGCCTCCAGATCATTGTCTCTTGCCGCCTTTGCGAATCCCGCAGCCACCTCCGGCGCAAAGTTGGAAAGCCCTGCAATACAGCCGTCACCGCCGCTTAGTACATTGTGGGCAAAAAACTCATCAAACCCGGAATATACCAGAAACTCAGGGAATTCGCTTTTTACGGTCTGGATAATCGCTCGGGTGTGGCCCATGGTTCCCACTGTATCTTTGATCCCCACAATATTTTTATGTCTGCGGGCCAGACCCAGAATCACCTCCGGCTTTAGATCATATCCTGTTCTGGCCGGGAAATTGTAGAGAAGCACCGGCCCGTGAACACGGTCCGCCAGACTGTCGTAGAACTTTTCCACTGCACAGTCAGACAGGTTAAAATAGTACGGGGAAATCACCATAACACCGTCTGCCCCTGCATCCAGAGCAAAATTAGAGAATTCCACGCACTCCTCAAATTCCATACTGTTGGTGCCGATATAAACAGTTGCCCTGTGATCGATATAAGCCACTGCTTCCCGCACCATATTTTTCTTTTCTTCCATGGGCAGCGCGAAGAATTCACCGATACTGCCGAAAATCAGGATTCCGTCCATTCCGCCGCGGATCAGATGTTCATAGATCCTTTTGTTTGCCTCCGTATCAATATGTCCGTTCTCATCCAGTGCTGTCACTGCAGGTGTGATCCATTTTGCATTCATTGTCTTATTTCCTCTCTGTTATTTGATGAAAATTATATCACGCTTTTGTATATGAAACAACTTTCTATATTCCTTTTTCCTTTTGCTGCTGCTCTACGAAACTTCTTCACAGCATTGCGAAAAAGCTTGACGAGGGCCTTATTTATATGTACAATATTTATATAATGAGTAATATTTTCGAGCATTTTTTCGTCATTTTTTATGTAACTCGTGACCTTTACAGGGGCTGTGATCTTCCCCAAGACCGGTGATATCAGACATTTTTTCCGCTGCCGTCTCAGAAAAAAACACAATCTCGGAAGGTTTCCCGGAGACATTTTCTCCTCCAAGGACGAGTCCGTTGCTGTTTTCCCTGTATGCAAGCGGCAGCAGACGGCTGTATATACGCCCGGTCGCCTCATCCTGCACATGGACCGTCACCTGGGACGCATTAATGTACTCCGTATCCATATTCTGATACAGCAATTCCATTCTGACATCCAGTGCCTGCAGGATCTGTCTGTGAAGCTCACCTGTCTGCCTGCAGTCCTCTGCGCCGGCTGCCGCAAGAAGATAATCCAGCAGCCTTGTCACCTGAAGTTCAATCTCCTGATATAAATTTTCCATGTTCTCTCCTTTCTTTCCGCAATTGTAAAGTAGTTACCCGCAATCATCTATATCTGCCATTATACAGGAACAACTGCAGAAAGAAAAGATGTGATACACTGCTACTTACGCGACATAATACCCCCTGTTGCTGTTCACCTTGCTGTATACAACACGCTTGGCATGAACGGTAACTCCCCTGCTACCAGAACAGCCTGAAGGAACTGATAACAGCCAAAGGAGGTATCTATATGATTAAAAAAGTATTGAAGATCAACGGCCAGCCACGCACTTTGATCGTGAGGGAAGAGGATTCCCTTGCCAAGGTACTCCGTGAACAGATGATGCTGACGGGATGTAAAGTAGGCTGCGGTCAGGGACAGTGCGGCACCTGTACTGTGATCGTAAACGGCAAGGCCGTCCGCTCCTGTATCGTGAAAATGAGCAAACTGGAAGATGACTCGGAAATTGAAACTATTGAGGGCATTGGTACAGTGGATGATCTGCATCCCCTTCAGGTAGCCTGGATGGGACACGGATGCGCACAGTGTGGATTCTGTTCACCGGGATTCATTATGTCCGCCAAGGTTCTCCTGGAGGAAAATCCGTCACCTACCCGTGAGGAAGTGCGCCACTGGTTCCAAGTACACAGGAATCTGTGCCGCTGCACCGGATACAAGCCACTTGTGGACGCGGTAATGGATGCCGCCAAGGTTCTGAGAGGGGAAATGAAAAAAGAGGACTTGATCTTCAAGCCAGTGGGCAATAAAATCCTTGGAACCAGCTATGTCCGCCCTTCAGCCCTCAAAAAAGTCACCGGAACCTGGGACTACGGTGCCGACATAGCGCTGCAGATGCCCGCGGACACTGCGAGGCTGGCACTTGTGCAGGCTGAGATCCCCCATGGGATTTTAAAGGGCATAGATTATTCTGAAGCGGAGAAAATGCCCGGTGTGATCAAAGTGATCACTGCAAAGGATGTAAAGGGAAAGAACCGCATCAGCGGCCTTATCACCTTTGCCAACAATAAAGGGGATGGCTGGGACCGTCCGATCCTCTGTGATGAGAAGATCTTCCAAATAGGGGATGCGGTGGCTATGATCGCCGCCGACACAGAGGAACACGCAAAAGAGGCAGCCAAAAAAGTACGGCTGGACCTTGAACCTCTTCCGGCTTATATGAGCGCGCCGGAGGCCATGGCAGAGGATGCCATTGAGATCCATCCGGGAACGCCCAACATTTACTACGAGACCAATTGTATCAAAGGGGAGGAGACAGGCCCCATCATGGAATCCGCAGCTTTTGTGGCGGAAGCAGAGACCTACAGCAGCCGGCAGCCTCATCTTCATCTGGAACCTGACTGCGGTTTTGCCTATATAGATGAGGAGGGAAGGCTCACGGTACACTCCAAGAGCATCGGCATCCATCTGCACTCTGCCATGATCACCGCAGGTATCGGTATCGAACCGGATAAATTCAGGCTTGTACAGAACCCCTCCGGCGGCACCTTCGGATATAAATTCAGCCCCACCATGGAAGCCCTTCTGGGGGTTGCCTGTCTGGCGCTGGACGGACGTCCCTGCTCTCTGGTCTATGACATGTACCAAAATATCACTTACACAGGAAAACGTTCCCCTGCCTTTATGAACATCCGTATGGCGGCAGATGAGAACGGCAGATTTCTGGCACTGGAAGGTGACAATTATATTGACCACGGCCCGTATTCCGAGTTCGGCGACCTGCTGACTATGCGTCTGTCACAATTTACAGGTGCCGGCTATGATATCCGCAATATCCGCAACAGAAGCCGGACGGTATGCACAAACCATGCCTGGGGATCTGCCTTCCGCGGTTACGGTTCTCCCCAGTCTTACATGGGTTCTGAAGTCTGTATAGACATACTGGCAGAGAAGATGGGAATCGACCCATTTGAGCTTCGCTACCGCAACATCTACCGGGCGGGCACAGGGTGCACCACCCCTACCGGACAGGAACCTGAAGTGTACTGTCTGGAAGAGATGTACGAAAAAGCGCGGCCTGTCTATTACGAGGCAAAAGAGAGGCTTGCAAAGATGAACACAGACAAGCTCCGGTACGGAGTGGGATTCGCAAGCGGTATTTACGGCTGCGGCCTGGACGGAAAAGACAGTTCTTTTGCCAATATAAGGCTGAATCCTGACGGAACCTGTACGGTTTACAACTCCTGGGAGGACCACGGCCAGGGCGCTGATATCGGTGCACTGACAATGGCTCATGAAGTTCTGCGCGAGGCCGGATTTACACCTGAAATGATCAAACTGGTACAGAACGACACAGCCCTCACACCTGCTTCCGGGCCTGCCGGAGGAAGCCGTTCCAATGTAGTGACCGGCAATGCCACACGTGTGGCCGCCGAAATGCTCCTGAATGCCATGAGAAAGAATGACGGAACTTTCCGCACCTATGAGGAAATGACAGCAGAAAACATCCCCACCTATTATGAAGGAACATGGGCTGCGGCTGCCTGTACGGATTGTGACCTGGAGACCGCCCAGGGCGCGCCTTTCAGCAATTATATGTACGAACTGTTCATCCCCGAAGTTGAAGTCAACATGGAGACAGGAAAAGTCCGCGTCATCCGCCTGACTACCGTATGCGACTTCGGAACCATTATCAACAAAATCGTGGTGGACGGCCAGGTCTACGGTGGCTGTACCCAGGGAATTGGGCTTGCACTCACCGAAGATTTTGAGGATTACAGCAGACATACCACATTAAAGGAATGCGGAATTCCTTATCCTGAGGACGTGCCCGATAACTTTAACATTATATATACGGAAACGCCAAGGCCTCTTGGTCCCTTTGGGGCATCCGGCTGCGGAGAAGGCCCGCTCACTGCAGGACACCCGGCTATCCTGAGCGCCATCTATAACGCAACAGGTGCAAGGGTACTGGAGATCCCGGCTCGTCCTGAAAAAGTAAAGGAAGCAATTGACGCTCTGAAAAAATAAAAGATATCAGCGGGAGGGCGCTTCGGCGCCTTCCTGACAAAACGCAGGAGGGATTCCATGCTTGAACTGAACCAGCAAAAATTACATGAACTGGAAGCGAAATGCACAAAGGAACAGCCGCCTGCCGCCATGGCTGCCTGTCCTCTTCATGTGGACTGCCGGGAAATCTGCAGGGCCATAGCCGCCTCTGATTTTTCCAAAGCCAGGGAGCTGTACGAAAAAAACGCTGTTTTTCCCGGCATTTTAAGCCATTTGTGTGAGGAACCCTGCAAAAGTGCCTGTATCCGAACAGAGCATGGCGGTCCCATGCAGCTCCGCCTGCTGGAAAGCGCCGCACAAGCTTACGGTTCCTTGAAAAAAAGAAGGACTTTTCTTTCCAAAAGGCCCGAGAAAGCCGCAGTTGTGGGCGCCGGTCTGACCGGTTCATCCGCCGCCCTTGAACTGGGTAAGAAAGGATACTCTGTCACCGTATTTGAAAAAGCTGCCGAACCCGGCGGTTTTCTGCTGACGGAAAAGCGGCTGCCCAAAGAGGTCCTGCAAAAGGACCTGGAACGTCTGAAGGAATATAAGATTGAAATCCATACCCTGTACAGGGTTGATACGATAGAGACACTCACAGAACAGTTTGACGCTGTCCTGCTGGCCTGGGGGCTTCATACCGAACCTGTGGTGACAGACCCCATGACCTTTTACGCCAATGAGGAAAAGCTCTTTGCCGCAGGAGACGCCCGCAGAACCAACAGCGGAACCATAACGGACGCACTCTCGGAAGGCAGGCGGGCAGCCATTTCCATAGACCGTTATCTGAAAAAGGTATCGCTTACAGCGGGACGTGAAGCGGAAGGAGGGTTTTCCACCACACTTCATGTAACCTTAAAGGATGAGAAAACCGTAAGCTCCGTCCTTTCCTCAGGCCTCCCCTCAAAGGAGGAGGCCATACAGGAAGCTTCACGCTGCCTGGAATGCACATGTACAGACTGTATAGACGCCTGCGCTTTTATGCGCCGCTACAAAGCCTGGCCGAAGAAATATCTCCGGGAAGTATACAACAATCTGGCTATTGCCATGGGTACAAGACACGCAAACAAAATGATAAATTCCTGCAGCCTCTGCGGGCAGTGTTCCTCCGTGTGTCCTCATGGACTGGATCTGGGGGAAGTCATACAGGAGGCCAGAAATATTATGGTTTCCCAGAATAAAATGCCGGCGTCGGCATTTGAATTTGCGCTGAACGACCTGGCATTTTCCAACTCGAAACACTGTTTTCTTGTGAAACCTGACCCCGATCAAGCGCAGCCCTCTTATCTTTATTTTCCGGGGTGCCAGCTTGCAGCCTCCACTCCAAATATCGTATGGCGGTCTTACCATGACCTGCGTTCCCGCCTTCCCGGCGGTACGGGCATTATGCTGGGCTGCTGCGGAATCATGGCAAAATGGGCCGGGCGAATGGATTTATACCAAGAGACAATCGAACAGCTTAAAAAATCATGGGAAAGCCTGGGCTGCCCTGAGGTGGTCACCGCATGCCCGGCCTGCCTTACATCCCTCTCAGAATCAATTCCCCGGATGCACTGCACAGGTATCTGGGAAATACTGCATACGTTTGGCCTGCCAGACACAGCCTGGCCGGAGTCTTCTCCTTTGAGGATCCACGATGCCTGTCAGGCCAGAAACTCACCCGGGATCAGAGAACAGATCCGGCAGCTTGCCCACACCTGCGGGTTCAGTATCTCAGAGGGCAATTATACGGGAACGTCCTCCGGCTGCTGCGGTTACGGCGGTCTGACGCAGTTCTCCAACCCCTCCCTGGCCGACGAAATGGCCGGGCAGTGTATCTCGGATACTGCGTCTCCCTTTCTTACATATTGTATCAACTGCCGGGACCGCTTCCTGAAACAGGGAGCCGAGGCTTATCATATACTGGAACTTATCTATTCTTCTTCGGAAGATGAGCACCGATGGCCCTCATACTCCGTGAGACAGCAGAACCGTATGGATCTAAAGCGGAGACTGTCAAAGGAACTGTGGGGAGAAGATACGGAAGGAGAGATGCCCTTGAAGTTATATTATGACAGTGAAACAGCTGACCTGCTTGAGAGGCGCATGATCTTAGAGCGGGATATCTGTTCTGTCATCACAGCGGCTGAAGAGACCCGGGAACGGATCCGTGATACCCGCAGCGGGCTGTACATAGCCCACAAAATGGTGGGAAACGTCACGTTTTGGGTGTGGTACCTGCCCCGGGAGGATGGATATGAGATCAGCCGCGTATACGCACACCGCATGGAGATCAAAGGGGATATGTAATGTCAGAAAAATACTACGAAACTTACGCATTTGAACCCGGCAGCCTTATCTGTGACAGGTGCAGGACAGCGCTTGTGCCGGGTGAAGTTGTACTGCACTATATGGGAAACGATTTCCCCATTGAAATGCCGAAATGTCCTGTCTGCGGACAGGCCTTCATTCCGGAGGAACTGGCTATGGGGAAAATCCTGCAGGTAGAACAGGCATTGGAGGACAAATGACTAAATGACAGAATTAATGGAAAATGACATCTGGGCAGACCAGGCGGCCTCCCATCCGGGAGGCCAAATGCTGACAAAGAGAATGATACAAAGGGCACTCCAGGGCGGATGGCTGACAAAGCACAGCCGTCTTCTGGATCTGGGCTGCGGCAGCGGGGAGACCGTAAAACTGCTGCGGAGCATGGATTTTCAGGCAGAGGGCATTGACTTAAGAACAGACAAGCATGAGGCATATCTGGTAAAAGGAGACGCCTCCCTTCTCCCGTGGAAGGAACACTTTTTTCAGGGTGTCCTGGCAGAGTGTACCTTATCTGTTATGGACACAGGTAAGGTACTTCCTGAAGTGCTGCGGATCTTGGAGCCGGGCGGTATCTTTCTGGTATCCGATATATTTGAACTCGGACGCCGGCCTACCTGGCCTGAAACCTATAATTTTGAACTTTTGTATCTGGAAAACGCCACTCCTTGTCTGAGAAGTTACATCAGCCAGTGGATCTGGAAAAATGAACGGGCCTGTCCTCCGCTCTGTCTGGAGGGCAGAAAAATCACTCCCGACAATCTTAGTTACTATTACGCGATACTGCGGAAAAAAGAAAGGGGGCAGGATATCTGTGGAACTCAGGGAATATCTGATGGAACTGGGCATGCAGGGCTTTGAGTGCAGCCAGATCCTCATGATGCTGGCACTGGAGACAGACGGGTGTGAAAACCCTGATCTGATACGGGCCATGAGCGGACTAACAGGCGGTATGGGCCACTGTCAAAAGGAATGCGGTGCCCTCACTGGAGGCTGCTGCGTACTGGGGTATTTCGCCGGAAGAGGCAGCACGGAAGAGATTGAACACAATCAGTTTCAAAAAATCGTCCAAGATTATGTAAACTGGTTTCAGGAAGAATTCGGAACCCCGGACGGAGGCACAGACTGCCGCTCCATACTGGGTCATGACTTTTCTAAAACATTTGCTGTATGCCTTCCCATACTGGAAGCATGCCAGGAAAAATTGACAATGCTTTTAAGCGAGAATGGTGTGATTGATTGAGTCAAAAAAAATATGATGATATTTATGTAGTGATCGCGGCCGCCGGATGTTCCCGGCGCATGAAGCAGTTTAAACCCCTGCTGCCGCTGAATGACAAGTGCATCCTGGAATCCACCCTGAAGAATTTTCAGGATGCCGGGCTGCACAACATTATAACTGTTGTCGGATACCGGAAGCAGAAGATGATTCCAATTCTGGAAAAGGCCGGTGTCTTTGTTGTGGAAAATAATGCCTATGACGAGACTGATATGCTGGAATCCATCCGTCTTGGACTGCAGTCTCTCCCGCCCCGGGCCAATGCCGTATTTTTATGCCCTGCTGATGTGGCGCTTGTGTCCCCTTTCACCATACGGGAACTCATAGCACATCACAGGGCATTTCCGTCTGCAGTCCTTCTGCCCTCCTACCATGGAGAGACAGGACATCCTCCTCTTTTTACCAGACCTGTCATAGAGGCACTGGCGGATTACAGAGGAGATAACGGAATGCGCGGTGTCCTGGAGCTTTTTAGGGATGACACAAAAATCCTGGAGGTGCCGGACCCGGAGATCCTGGAGGACGCCGATCTGCCAAAGGACTATGAACGTCTGAAAGTAGCGGCAAAAAACAGAGGCATTCCCAACACTCAGGTGTGCGAGGATATCTGGAATTACGTCAAGACCCCTTCCCGCGTACGCGCACACTGTATAGCTGTGGAAGAAACGGCACGGCAGCTTGCAGAAGAGTACAGCGCGAAACACAACATCCATATAGACCAAAAGATACTGTCCCGGGCCGCGCTTCTGCACGATATGCAAAAGGGACAGCCGCATCACGCTGAGGCAGCGGCAGATATCCTGGAGCTTATGGGCTGCTGCCGTATTGCGGAGTGTATAAGATATCACAGACAATTGCCGCCGCAGTTATGGGACACTGTCAACGAAGTTACTCTGCTCTATCTGGCTGACCGCCTGGTGATCGAAGACCGGAGGGTAGATCTATCAGAGCGTTTCCGGCAGAAGGCAGAAAGGTTTGCAGGAAATCCGGATGCGCTGGCATGTCTGGAGAGAGACAGGAAAACCGCAGAACATCTGTATGAAATGATAAGGGGTGAAAAACCATGATCTATCTGAACAACTCTGCAACTTCTTTTCCGAAGCCGCCCATATTTGCTGATGCCTGGCAGCGGGCGTCAGTCAAAATACCCGGGCACGGAACGCGCTCCACTTACCGGGAGGCAAAGGTACCTATTTCCTGCCGTCAGCGGCTGGCAAAGCTGCTGCATATAGATGACAGCAGGCGTATCATCTATGCACCAAATGCCACACATGCCCTTAATATGGGGCTTCTCGGATTTCCCTGGTCAAAAGGTGATGTTGTACTGACCAGCCGGGCGGAACATAATTCCGTGCTGCGTCCCTTATACAGCCTCCAAAAACGCGGGATGATCCGCTACTATGAGCTGGATACCGACAAAAGCGGGCGTCTGGATATGGATGTTTACCGGGAAGCGCTGGCAAGTCTTCATCCCCGTATGGTAATCATTACCCATGCGTCCAATGTGACAGGCGCGGTAAATGACGCCGCAGTGATCGCAGATGAGGCTAAAAAAGCCGGTGCTGCTGTTTTTCTGGATGCTGCACAAACCGCGGGCGTGATCCCTGTCCTGCCGGCCCTGTGGAATGTGGATATGGCGGCCTTTACCGGACATAAATACCTGCTTGGCCCTCAGGGTACCGGGGCACTGTATGTTTCACCGGATATAGAGCTTGCTCCTGTCTTTACAGGGGGAACCGGAATTTATTCTGATCTGGATGAAATGCCTGTGGATTATCCCATCCGTCTGGAGGCAGGCACACAAAACGAACAGGGCATGGAGGTTTTGGGCGAAATGCTTGCATGGGCGGAAGATCATCCTTTTGATCTGCACAGGCTGTTGGAATATGTCTATATGCTGGAGGACACTTTAAAAGGCCTTGGATGCTCTGTAGTTCCTGTAACCGGCTGCCGTACACCTGTGCTGACCTTCACCTCACCGGATTACGCCCCCGCAGATATCGGGGATATGCTGAGCGGCAGTTTTGACATTATCTGCCGTACCGGACTTCACTGCGCGCCCCACATTTTCCCGTATATAGGGGCCGGCAGGGACGGAACAGTCAGGTTCAGCCTGTCCAGGTTCACCACACCAGAGGAGGTTTACCAGGTCATCAACGCTTTAAAGGAGATTTTCAATGGAAATTAAAATACTGGGCTGTGAAAAGGCGGACAACTGTTTCGCCAATGCAAAATCATACATCTATACACTCTCCTCACCTGTAAATGATGCTCTTTTGGAAAAAATGTCATACTGGGGCAGGATGAAGGTGAGGCGGGATTTTAGAAGGCCTTTCTTTATGCTGGATACAGATGAAGGGATTCAGCTAAAAGGGGTCCTCAATGAAAATGTGATCAAAGCCGGGTTTCCTGAAGATACATGGGAAGAGAAGAAATCGGATTTTGAAAGACGATTATGCGGCGGTACGGACCAGCCGGAAGTTATGGGGAAAACAGAAAGTGTCTGTCCTGTCTGCCTCAGACGGCTGGACGCGCAGAAGGTCCAAGTGGGGGATCAGGTATATCTGGAGAAGTCCTGCCCCGAACACGGAGATTTCCGCGCTCTCATCTGGAACGGACCTCCGGCATACCGGACCTTTGACAGAAAGCGCTGTTTTACGGCGCCTGTGGCACCCGCGGCCGCATCAGACAAGGGATGTCCCGATGACTGCGGGCTTTGTCCGGAACACCGGCAGCGCACCTGCTGTGTGCTGCTGGAGGTGACGAACCGTTGTAATCTTGAGTGTCCCGTATGCTTTGCAGCTTCACAGGCTGAGAACTCTGCCAAACAGAGTTTTTCTTTGAATGAGCCTGACCTGGAAAATATCAGACATCGTTTTCAGGCTATGATGCACATGGGCGGTCCATTTAATATACAGTTATCCGGCGGGGAACCTGCCATGCGGGATGATCTGGCCCACATTATCCGTATGGGAAAAGAGATGGGATTTCCCTTTTTCCAGCTCAATACCAACGGCATACGCATCGGTAAAGATTTTGATTATCTGAAAAACCTGGCTGATGCCGGCCTTGACTGTGTATTTCTGCAGTTTGACGGGCTGAGTGAGGAGACATACCGGAAGCTAAGGGGAAGGGAGCTTCTTCAGGCAAAGCTGGATGCCATAGCAGCCTGCCAAAGGGCAGGTGTGGGAGTTGTGCTTGTCCCTGTCATCGTACCGGGTGTCAATGACGGTGAGATCGGTCATATCCTCGACTTTGCCCTGGAGCATATGCCGGTGGTGAGAGGCGTGCATTTCCAGCCTGCAAGTCATTTCGGAAGGTATGACCAACGGCTGCCCAAAGACCGTTATACGCTTCCTGAACTTCTTCGGGCAATTGAAGTCCAGACAAAAGGGCAGATGAAGGCTAAAGATTTTTCACCTGGCAACGCGGAAAATCCCTATTGTTCTTTCAGCGGAAATTTTATACTTCAGGCCGACGGGACACTGCAACCGTGGCGTACTGGAACATCATGCGGGTGCGGAACAGCCGATTCCTCTAAAAAGGCCCGGGAATTTGTGGCAAAGCAGTGGTCAGCGCCTCAAAAGGACTGCTGCTGTACGGATTCCCCCTCCCGGAGCACTTCGTCCTGCTGCGATACCAGTTCTCTTGACAACTTTCTTGATCGTCTGGAGCAATACAGCCTGGCAGTCTCCGCCATGGGATTTATGGACGCCTGGACACTGGATCTTGAAAGGCTGAAGGAATGTTATATCCACGTGGTTACCGGGGAAGAAAATGTACGTCTGATCCCATTTTGCGCCTATAACCTGACCGCCGAGGACGGCACCTGTAAATACCGAGGACACGAGAAAGGATATCATAAATGCCCGTAAAAAGAAGTGTACTGGATACCTGGATAGAGAAAAAAGAAATGTTGTCTCTCTCCTCCCGAAAAGCTCTGTCTGACTGGCAGCTCAAAAAAATCCGAAATCTTATGGTCTATGCAGGCGCAAACAGCCCATGGTACCGGAAAAGACTTTCGGGTCACGCACTACTGGAATCTCTGGAAGAGTTTGCGTCCTTTCCCCTGATGGACGGGCAGGACCTGGCAGATGCCGGACTTTCTATGCTGTGCGTCTCTCAGGGAGATATCAGCCGGGTGGTGACTTTACAGACTTCAGGAACGGAAGGCCGTCCCAAACGTATTTTTTATACTGCCGGGGACCAGGAATTAACCGTCAGCTTTTTTCATCACGGAATGTCTGAACTGACCTCAGAGGGGGAAGCCGTGATGGTATTTCTTCCATTCAAAGCAGAAGGGTGTGTGGGAGATCTGCTGATCCGGGGGCTGAAAAGGCTGGGTGTGCAGCCGGTTGGATACGGACTGATGGATGATTTGGCGAACTGCGCAAAAGCCATACTGGAAAACCGGATTTCCTGTGCAGTGGGAATCCCTGTACAGTTCCTCGCGCTTGGTGAATACTGCAGAAAACGGGGGATACACCTGCCCTTAAAAGCTGTACTTTTAAGTACGGACTATCTGGCTCTGCCGGTGCGGGAAAGAATTGCATCTGCTCTTGGATGTGAAGTATACAATCATTTTGGCATGACGGAGACCGGATTGGGATGTGCCCTTGAATGCGGCGCGCATGATGGAATGCATATCCGGGAGAATGATATCTATGCGGAAATTGTGCATCCTGTGACTCATGAGGTTCTGGAAGATGGTGAGTGGGGGGAGCTTGTAATCACCACACTTACCAGAAAAGGAATGCCGCTTCTGCGTTACCGGACCGGCGATTTTGCCAGGCTGCTTCCGGGAACCTGCGCCTGCGGCAGCCGGTTAAAGCGGCTGGAATGCGGAGGACGGCTGGGCTTTAGAGGTATGATAGCAAAACTGGATGAAGCCCTGTTTTCCATGGATCTACTGGTCGATTATGATGCGGAGTATAAACCTGATGTTAAAAGGCTTACCCTTGGATTAAAGTTTATGGACGATAGGTTTTGTGTGGAGAGGAGCTGTGCAGATAAAAATAGTATAGATATAAGCAGTGCGAATGGAAACTGTATGGATAGAAACTTTACTAGTGAAAACTGTAACGATGGGAGCTGTAGCGATGGGAACTGCAGCGACGGAATCTGTAGTGATGGAATCTGTAGCGATGGAATCTGTAGTGATGGAATCTGTAGCGATGAGAACTGTAGTGACGAAAACTGTAACCACAAAAACTGCAGCGATGAGAATTGTAGCGACGGAAACTGTGCTGATGGAAACTGTAACAATATAATCCATAGCAACGGAAACTGCAGCGACGGAATTTTTAGCGACAAAAACTGTAACCACAGAAACTGCAGCGACGGAAACTGTAACTGCAGAAACTATAATTACAGAAACCGTATGAATAGATGTTATATCGATAGAAACGATATAGACATAACGGTAAATAAACTTCTTAGTGACGCCGGATTAGATATCTATTTCAACGAGGTATGTATTTCCTGTTCCGGTCTGAGTCATATTTTAGACTGCCGCGCAGGGAAACGGAAAGTTAAAATTAGAGGTAAATATGAATCTGATCTTCATGCGGCATGGAATGCCTGATATTGAACCGGACTCCCGACGATGTATTGGCCAGACGGATTATCCCCTGTCTCCTTACGGAAGAAAACAAATGGAAGAAAGCGCAGTACGGCTGAAAAACATCTACACGCCCAATATCATTTACTGCAGTCCACTTCTGCGCTGTATACAAAGTGTCTGCATATTGAGTCAGTTTTTCTGCTGTGGTATTTATTTTGCAGAAGGTCTGGCAGAAATTCATATGGGAGAATGGGAGAATCTTACCTTTTCTGCCATAAAAGAACGATATCCCCTTCATTATGAGGAGCGTGGACGCGCAATGGCAGATCATCCGGCTCCGCGCGGAGAAACGTTCCGGGAGGTGCAGACACGGGCAAATGCCATGGTCTGCCGGGCCACAGCAGATGCGGATGCAAATGACACGATTTTGTTTGTAACTCATATAGGGGTAATACGCAGTCTTTGGTGCCTGTATGAGAACAGACCGCTGGACCGTTTGTTTGACTATTCTCTTGGCTATGGGGATTATCTTGAGTTGAACTGATTCTTGAGTTAATCTGATTCTTACGTTGATTTGATTCTTACGTTGATTTAATTCTTGAGTTGGTTTAATTCTTGAGTTGATTTAATTCTTGAATTGATTTTATTCTTGAGTTGATTTTATTCTTGAGTTAATTTTATGTTTAGCAGCGGCAGAATATCTGCCGCTGCCGATTTTTATGCTTCTTCGTAACCTGCGCCTTTCATGGCTGACATCGCATGGCTTGTGTAGCGGCCAAACAGTCCTTTCCGTTTTGGGCGGGGCAGAATGCCGGATTCGGAACGTTTTTTAAGAACATCCTCTATCTCTTCCGGAGAGAGTTCTTTTCCCTGGATTCCCACTACATCCAGGCGCCTGTTCTCTACGCTGTATTCCAGGATATCGCCTGTCTCAATAAAAGCCAGCGGGCCTCCTGCTGCAGCTTCGGGGGAAACATGGCCAATCGCCGCTCCTCTTGTCGCCCCTGAAAAACGTCCGTCTGTTACCAGGGCAACCGTGCCGTTAAGACGTTCATCACAGACGATCGCCTCTGTAGTCATGAGCATTTCCGGCATACCGGTTCCTCTTGGGCCTTCGTAGCGGATAACGAGAATATCACCCGGGTCTATCTTACCGTCCACAACAGCCTGATAGGCATCCTCTTCACGGTTATAGACCTTCGCAGGGCCTTTGTGTTCCCGCATAGTGCTGATGCAGGCTGAGTATTTGATAACTGCCCCTTCAGGTGCAAGGTTACCCTTTAAAACAGCAATAGAACCCTTCTCCTCCGCTTTTTCCACAGGGAAGATGACCTGATCACGCTCCAGACCATAATTATGCAGATATCCCAGATTACGGGCAAAGAAATTGTCCTCTTCCAAATCCTGCAGATTTTCACCCAGAGTTTTGCCTGTCACAGTCATGACATCCAGATGCAGCATGTCTTTTAAGTACAACTGGACCATAGGTATTCCGCCGGCAAACCAGAAGGATTCCGTCAGATGCTGTCCACTTGGATTAATATTGCCAATATGGGGAACTTTGTGGTTCAAATCGTCAAAGAGTTCCGGTTCCAGTATGATTCCAAGCTCTCTTGCTATAGATGGGAGATGTATGGTGGCATTCGTGGAACCGCCGATAGCGCTGTGAATGATAATGGCATTTTCAAATGCTTCTCTTGTCATAACAGCACCTGCCGTGATATCCCTCTCAACCAGTTCCATGATCTTCCGTCCTGCTTTTCTGGAATATGCAAAAATGTCCCGCATGGTAGCCGGCATAACAGCAGTACCCGGCAGAGCCATGCCGAGGGCCTCTGCCATACACTGCATGGTGCTGGCAGTTCCAAGGAATGTACACGCTCCACAGGAAGGGCATCCTGTCAGTTTGTAATCCCTGATCTCCTGCTCTGTGACTGCACCCTGGCGTTTCTGACGAAGAGAAATATCGCCGGCAACCAGGGATGTAGTCATGTCCGGTCCAGGGCGCATGCTTCCTCCCGGAATGAAGATCGTGGGCATGTCCAGTCGTGCCGCTGCCTTTAGCTGGGCGGGAATGGACTTGTCACAGGACGCAGAGAGTATCATCCCGTCCCAAGGGTATACAGAGCCGTGCACCTCTATCATGTCGCAGATAGCTTCACGTGAGGCCAGGATATAGTTCATGCCGTCATGACCCTGGGCACATCCGTCGCAGATATCTGTAGTGTGATACTGGGCCGGATAACCGCCTTTTTCAAAGACTCCGTATTTTGCCTGTTCCATGAGGCCCGACAGGTGTGTACTGCCGGGGTGGCTGTCGCCGAAGACATCTTCCAGCAGGATCTGAGGTTTCTTAACGTCCTCCTCATCCCATCCGGAGCCCATCTGCAGGGCGTCGAACTGGGACCAAAGGAGACGCTGGGGAGCACTTTTTTGTTTGTGGTTCATAGTGTTTATGTATCCTTTCTTGTAACCGTGAGGGTATTGAACAGTTACCCTTTCTTTATAGATTATTTGATGCTTTCATATTACAACTTTTTAACGGATTTGACTACTGTAAATTGGATCATGACAGTACAAAAGCCGCGGAACAAAGAGATTACTCTGTTCTGCGGCTCTTGTACTTGTTTCATAAAGGAGGTATTTTAACAAAATTACTTGATATGTTTTCGGATCTTAAATTCCCTGGCTCCTGCCAGAACAAGAACTCCTGCAAATACGCCCACACACAAAAGGCCTGTGTTATCATTCTTTGTTATGTTTTCACCCTCACTCAGCGGCACCTCTTCACCGTTTATTATGACTGTGCTTTCTTCCTGATCTGTCTGGTTTATCTGGTCTGTCTGCCCTGACCGATTTGTCTGATTTGTCTGCCCTGACCGATTTGTCTGATTTGTCTGCCCTGACCGATCTGTCTGATTTGTCTGATCTGTCTGATTCGTCTGGTCTGCCTGATTTGTCTGGTCTGCCTGATTCGTCCGGTCTGTCTGATTCGTCCGGTCTGTCTGTTTTGACTGCTGACTGTTCACATTACTTTCACCGGACAAGTCTTGTTCTGCTCGAACAATGGTTATATTGCCAAGAGCTATTGCTATGCATAATGTGAACGGCAAGATTATCTTTGCTAATCTTTTATGTTTCATAATGCACTCCTTTCCCCTGTCATATAACTATGCCATAACTAATCCTTACTTTTCTCCGCCTGTATCAAGGCTCCGTCAATAAATTTTATCAATTCCAGTGCACTGCGAAAATGCTTTTCACTCTGCTCTTCCGCCCATGTAACATCACCCTGCCATGTGGCATCTTTACTGCCTTCTATTTTGATCACAAAGGTTTCTGCGTCTTTTGCCATTTTATCCCTCACAACATTTTATTACACCCGGTAGGTATTGTTACAATCTAGATTAATGATCTATGGTAAATAACGGTTCAGCGCCCTTACAGTGAAAGAGAAGAATACGGCCGAAACCGCCTTTGGTATCGGGGCTTTTTGACTGGCTGCTGAATCGCGACTATCTATAATATTATAAGAATATTGTACTTGAAACAGCATTACAAAAAGCATTACATCATTACCATATTGAAGTTTTATTTCTGCAAAGCAAAACGCTGTAATGGTATAAATATACAGCAGAACAGCAAAAAGCGCAGCTAGAATCCTCGAATTCCGGCTGCTCATCTGCAACTTTTATACTTCACTTTATTCGCGCCTGCGGATAACAGATGCTATCCCTTCCAGGATCAAAGCTGCGGCGATCACACCACCTGCTATGATCTTTCCCATGGTGCTGGTGAGTGCCTCCGCGATTCTACCCAGAACGGGAATGGAATACACCACCTTACCTATAAAATTACTATAGGGAACCGGATTCATATCCTCCGTCCTATTGGCATCGCCTTTGGTGATAAATTCACCCATAACCACTTTGTTTTCTACGACCCTATGGGTGATTATGGCATTTGAATCCTTTGCGCCGTAGAAAGCGATCACATCATCCTTTTTCATATCCTCCGGCGCTGCTTCCTGTACATATACCAGGCTTCCCGTAGGAATTGCAGGCTCCATGCTTCCGCTCACTACGGAATAAGCATCATAGCCAAAAAGCCTGGTTGCTGTAATGGGAAGGCAAACAAGCACCAGACCTACTAATAAAACAGTGCCCAGTGCACTGCAAATCACAGACACTGGGCTTTTTTTATCCTTTTTCTTCTTCTTGCTCAAAACAGGATATCCTTTCTGTTACCTATGCATTTTTCTTACAAATCATCTGCGGCGTCTGATCAGGATTACAGCTAATCCAGAAAGGGCTGCAATTGCTGCAACTCCGATTGCAATACCGGCTGCAAGGGGAAGACCTTTTTTCACCTTTTCTTTGGTCTCTTCAGGATTATCTGCCAGAGGTGTTTCATCCTCATCTAAGTCAACAACATCCTGATTACCCTGGGGAACTTCCTCCGGCTCTATAACCTGTGTTCCCTCTTCGGTACCTGCTCCTGCTGTACCTGCGGTTCCTTCAGCACCGGCTGTTCCCGCTTCACCTGCGGCTCCGGCTGTTCCTGCGGCTCCCTCAGTACCGGCTGCTCCTGTTGTTCCTGCTGCAGGAGTACCTGCCGCCGGTGTCTCCACAACAGTTGTCTCTGTAGTGGTAGTTCCTGGCACAACAGTTGTCACAGTTGTTGTCTCGCCGGGTACGGTTACGGTTTCAGTGGTTACCGGGGTATATACGAATGTAAATACATTCTGAGATTCATTGGAAGAAAGCGTCTTGGTCAGTGCCAAAGCCTGCGGCGTGTAATTTTCCACATACAGGTATGCCACCACCGGTTTATCTCCTATATTGCCGTAATAGGTACGGCTGGGAGCCAGTTGATTGCCTTCCTCATCCTGATAGTTTACAGTATAGCCAACCATGTCGCCCTGGATTCCGTAAGCAACGACGAAATCTCTGTCTCCGTTTACGTGAAATGCAGATGTTTCAAGGGAATTATTGTCACGCCCGCTTATCCGGACACCTTTCACATAATACTTGCTGGAATCTCCCAGTGCTACAGCACCGTTCTGGACATCAAAGGATACTTTATCGCCTAATTTCAAACCACTCACTACAACTTTGTCACTCTGCGTATCTATAACCGGTGTCCCTGTACTCTCCACAGATAACCCGTCAATTCCAGAAAAAGTGCCCTGGTTGCCCGCAAAAAAGGTTGCTGTATAGGTATACTCCTCCTCCGCTGCAAAAACGCTGATCACAGATGAACCAAAGAGCATGCAGACAGTAAGCAAAGATGTCAGAATCATTTTCAACTTCTTCATGACTTCAGCTCCCCTTTCTCATGGCGTTTTTTCATTGCGACAATTCCCAGAAGTAGCAGTACCAATCCGCTGACTAATGCTGCTGTGCTGAAAAGGAGAATATTGGTGGTATCTCCTGTCTTAGGACGGGTGATGGTCTTTTTCACGGTATTGGATTCGCCTGTAACTGTCTTTCTTACGATAGTATCCTTACCCTTCACTGTCACAGTAGACGGCGCTACCTTCTCTACTGCAAAATTCATCTGCAGACGAGCCAGTGTGTCCTGGTAGCCATTGCCCTGTGTCTCACCGTCTAAGACAACTCTCAGGTGAACAGAAGCTGCTTTTCCTGCATCCAGTCTGTCCAGGTAGAAGAAATCATCAAGGGAATCTGTAGCCTGCTCAAGGCCCTTACCAACACGGGATGAACCCTCTCCGCCTACAGTTTCACTGTCAAACAAGACTGCCTCTTCACCGGATGGATCATAATATGTCAATACATATGTGTAAGCTCCGCCTTCTGCCTTGCTTCCCTCTTCCAGACTTTCCAGAACTTCATTGGACATATACCAGTCTGTCTGTTCTTCACCGGAATTCTTTATCTTTACCTGCAGCTCCATGGTATCACCGGGAAGGATTCCGTATATCTCCTCAGCCATATCTTTGGAACTGAAATTGCTGTTCATTTTGTCTCCGTCAAAATCTACCTGCCAGTTTTTATCACTTTTAAAATCTTCTGCATATGCAGTTGCCGCTGTGCCTACGGTCATGATCGCTGCCATGACAAGGCACAAAATTTTCTTTTTCATATTCTGTACCTCCTATCGTAAGCTGATATCTCCGTTTGCTGCAACATTTACATCCACGCCCCAGGCACTTTTTATGGCATCCTGCGCATTATGTGTCTGAACAGCATCCACTTCGGCTTCCACCTGGAAACTGTAGCCGTCATAATCATAAACCGTGGTGATCGTCTTGTAACCATTTTCATCTACCGTCTCATGTTCTGTTACCTTCTTGCCTAATGCCGGGTCGATCCGCAGTGTATCTGTGAACTCGGGAGTAGTTTCTCCGGCGGGAAGAATGCTGTTATAATAAAGGACCGTACGTTCTTTTGTAGAAGCACTCTGATCTACTGTCCAGCCGTTGCCTGTAAGATTTAAATCGATAAGGGCCGGAGAAAGTGTTGTGTCTTTGACCACCTTTTCACCATCGGCTTTTGACCAGCTCTTATAGAGAATGACTCTGACATAACTGTCAATGGATCCGCTGTTTGTGACACTGAGTTTCTCATCATATGTTTTGCCCAGTACCAGTTTTTCATCCTTTAAATCTGACAAGAGAGTTCCTGTATTTTCATTCCACTCATTGTCTTCATTATAATCCCTGTAGCTTATTTTGTCACCATTTTCTAACAGACTCACACCAATATTGGATGTGCTCATCTGGACAGAATAATTTTCACTGTAATATGTAAGCGCTGCCCGTGCACTTCCGACAGTGCTTCCCAACAGAAGCAGTGCTGATGCTGAGAGAAGGATAACTGGTTTAACAGAAAAGGGTTTTTTCTTCTTTTTCATTATTTACCATCCTCCTCTTGTTTTGCGTTCCAGTCTGCATATGGCTTACCTTCATTGTCGTATAATACTGGTGTGCACTCCTGGACTACGATAACATTAAATTCTTCCTCACTGTCTTTAGAATCTATTTTAACCTGGAGCTCCTCCGTTTCACCGCCTGCAGGGACAATATCACTATAGTAGCAATAATCACGGTTTTCTCCACCAGTCCACTTATCGCCTTTCTGATAATGAAGTCCGTCCTGATATTTCTCTCCTGCAAAAACTTTCACACGGACATAGCACTCATAATCTCCTGTATTCTTGATCACAATATGCTTTGTCCAGTCGCTGACTTTCTCTTCCGGAATTGTCACGGTAGAACCAAGGCTAATGGTCACATCACCTGCTGCAGTCGTATAGGTAGTGAAATAAGCCATAGCACTGTCCACTGATAAACCTGCAGTGAGGGCAAGAGCTGCTGCTGCCAGACAAAGGCTTTTCTTATTGAATTTCTTCTTCATCGCTCCATCCTCCTTTACTCCTGCTCACCTGTACTGTCTTTCTGCTGTTCACAATCCCAGTCGCCATCATTATATGTGAACCGGTTGACTACACTGCTGCCGCCGTTCTTGCGGTGGTCATATGTGTTTTCAAATGAGACATCCACTGTGTCATCTGCGACAATCACTGTCTGCTGTGTCCCGTCGGAAGTCAATTCATAGCTTGCACCGCTGTACACTTCAGTTACTGTAACAGCAGCTCCTGCCGGGATATGCTCAATTTTTACACTCTTGGTTCCTGGTGCGTCAAAGGAAATGGATACCACATTGCTGTATACCACTTCAAAATCTCTTTCTGCCTCCACCTGGAAAATGAAATCAGCTCCGCCTAATGTAGTGTTGTATGCAGTAAGTGTTTTGTCTATGACTAAATCTCCGTACCTCTGTGTCTGTGACGGTTTTAATCCTGTAATCACATCATATACCCAGGTATCATCCTGTGTCTGGCCGTAGTAGTTGTTTGGCAGAGAAATCAGATACGGTATAAAATCATATTTGTATGCTGCCGACTGCACCGACTTTGCGATCACCAGGTACATGCCTGTAGAAAGATTATCTGCAGTTCCTGTGGATTTGTCTCCACCATCGGGTTTTTGCATCTGTACCTCAGCGTCCGGAACAGCGGACTGATTCTCCACTAGTTCAGATGCTTTTCCTGCAAGTTTTTCCCAATCCTCAGCAGTTGTCTTGTCATTTATGGATGCCAGATCCAAATCTTCATATCCGGGTAATACTTTGTACTCACCATTTTCCTCTACATCTGCCACTCTGTATAAATGAATGGGGATGGTCAGACCATTCAGCTCCTGATATGTTCCGTCCAGTTCAAAGGTCAGGGAACAGCTTTTTTCTGTATCAATGCCAAAGGCTGCATATACCTTAGGCAGTATGGTTGCGGAAAGCATCAATGCCAGAGCCAGAGCCAATGCACTTCCTTTTTTTATTGTCTTTTTCATCTTCACATTTTACCCTCCTCTGAAAACTCATTCCCCTTTGACCACCTTATTCCTTTTTGTTCTTTTTCCGTGGTTTAAACAGGAATCTCATTAAAAGTATCACTAGTAATGTTACCGACAATCCAAGTATCAGATACAGCATATAATAGTTCTGTACTGCTTTCAGCATGGACTGAACCGGTGTGCTTTCTATTTCTTCCTCTCCGGTATACGGTACCCGATGTCCGCGGACTAAAAGTCTGTGGGAGTTTACACCGTACGGAGTGCAAGTAAACAATGTTACATAATCCTGACCTTCTTCGATCGCCATTGCGCCGTCCAGGGTTTCCCTGTCGTCTTTGTCTATCATGGTGAGGATCTGGTCAACCTCATAGGCTAATGTATCGTCCAGCACGTGGATGTAAAACAAATCTCCGCGTTTTAACTGGTCAATATCGGTAAATAATCTGGCACTTGGAAGTCCCCTGTGGGCGGCCAGCACACTGTGTGTACTTTCGCCTCCAATCGGTAATTTTGTTCCGTTTAGGTGGCCTACTCCGGTCTGGAGAACGTCATCTCCTGTGCCATGGTAAATAGCAACTTTTATGTTGATCTTGGGGATGGAAAGGTATCCCATCACTCCGTCATTGTTAACGTTAAGAACTTTCCAGTATTCTGTATTTTCCAGTTCTTCTTTGTCCTCGCCGAACACATCGCCATATAGATTGTTCTGTGTCAGGGATTCATCAAAGGCTCTTGCGGCCTCCCATTCTTTTGTAAAGTCTTCAGGTGTCATTTCATTGATAACATCTTCATAGCTGCTTATCAGCTTACTCTGGCGGTATGTGTTCCATTGATCGGAAACGGTTGGATAGATCAGTATACCGAACCCTGCCAGAAATAATAATGCGAACAGAATCGTTGAAATTTTTCTCTTCATAATTTATTTGTCCGTCAGCTCCTCATTCTCCTGTTCTTCCTTTGCATTAAGTTTTGCTCTTAATTTCTTTTCACGGATATAGAGGAAAATAACAAAGGCTGCTGTCACTGTCAGACCAACAATTACCCAGAACAAATAGCTTGTGTGCATACTTACACCGGTCAGAAGGGAAGTTGGTGTTTCTTCCATCTCAGTCTCCTCATAAGGAACACGATGTCCACGGACAAGAAGTCTCTGGCTGTTCACACCATATGGTGTACAAGTAAAAAGGGTAACTAAATCTTTTCCTTCCTCCACTGCAAGGCTTTCTGTCTGGTCAGGTTCTACTACTGATATCTTATCCACTTCATAGCAGAGGATATCATCTAATATATAGAGAAGGAAATGGTCGCCTTCCTTTAACTTGTCAAGATCTGTGAACAGAGTAGCACTTGGCAGTCCTCTGTGAGCGGAGATAACAGCATGTGTGCTCTCTCCTCCAATGGGAAGGGAACTTCCTTCCAGATGGCCTGCTGCTTTTTGAAGCACCTCATCCTCCGTAGTGTGAAAAACAGGGATTTTGATATTGATTTTAGGGATTTCTACATATCCCATCATACCATCACCTGTAAGGTTAAGACAAGACATATATTCCTTATCTTCCTCGGAAGCTTCTGCTACGGCAAAGGAGTCTGGGAGGATACTGGGAAGAAGAGCATTGTTGTAAGCTTCCGCCCGATCTTCTTCGACTTTGTAGTCTATCTCACCCGCTGCGTTTTTTTCGTTTACCGTTTCCTCATAACTGCTGATCAGTTTACTCTGTCTGTAGTTATTCCATTGATTGGATACGAAGGGATACAGCAGCAAGGACAAACCGGCTAAAAACAGAAGGGATACAATGATTATGTGTGTTCTTTTTTTCATCCGGACTCTCCTTATTGTTGTATTTTTCTAAAATGCCGGGGCGGGCCGACCGCCCCGGCATTAGATGTTGCTTAGATTTACTGCATATTGTTAGGAATGATTATTTAGCAGATTTTCTGCGGCTTGCGAAGAACAGACCTGCTGCTGCAATCATGATAAGGCATCCGCCGATGGTGAAGATTGTTGTACCGATTCCACCTGTGGATGGCAGGGAAGAAAGTGTAGTATTAGGGATTGTATTTGCCGCATCACCCGCATTTGCATTTACATGGAAATCATCCGCAAATATATGTGTTGTAGTTATAACATTAACCTCAACTCCATCGGTATCTATAACTGTTCCCTGCTTAACATCTGCTTTATCATCTTTAGTTAATCTTTCTAACATATACTTGGTTGTATCCAATTTGTATCCGTCTGGAGCCTTTGTCTCAACTACATAATATTTTTCCTGTGCATCTAAACCATCAATAGTAAACACACCATCAACACCTGTAATCTTTTCACGAATCAATTTATCATTTGACGCATTATATAAACTAAATTCTGCATTATTAAGTAAATGTTCTACATTAGATGCATCAACTTTATTAAATACCAATTTAACCGGATTAGAAATTACCTCATATCTTGTTCTGGTTATTGGATCACCTTCATCTCCAGTTGCTGTATCTCTATCAACAGTATTTTTCAAAGGATCTGCCACAGACACTTTGCCAACCTTTGCCTTATATGTAATTTGTACAGCATTTCCTGCCAATGTGCGATCATACTTGAAAGTGATTGTCATTACATTGTTGTCTTTATTATAATCAACTTTATAAGCGTCTTTATCAGTTCCTGCCCCTGTAATCTGGAGAGTATCCTGCATGAATGTTGCATTTGTCAATTTATCAGTAATGACATATTTTACATTCTCGTACTGTGGTCCATAATATGGATAAGTAGAATCAATTGTATAAGGAATTTCCTGACCTTCCTCTACAGATTCTCCACCTTCTGCTACTGCTTTAATAATCTCATCAGGAGCACCTTTTGCAGTTACATTAATGTCTTCTGTTGAGTTAACCGGAACATATACAAGCATTGGTGAATAGGTATAACCGGTCAGGGATGCTGTGATTAAATATAAGCCACCCTGTTCAGCTGTAAAACTCGCATCATCTGCCGTTATCATATCATCTGCGTTATCTGAAGCAATACTCTGCAAAATTGTAGCTAAATCTTTATTTGAATTTAATTTTCCAGCAGCTGCATTCGCATTCACTGACTCTCCCTTTGCCATCTCAATTAAATCTGTAACTGTTATATTACCAAAATTACTTGTGAATTCTTTCTTAATTGCATAACCTTCTACTGACGTTCTATCAGGTTCTACAATCTGTAAATATTTTACTGTTGCGGTTGTTCCACCTGTTTCTACATCTGTGATACCATTTCCAGACACCGTAACTTTTGCGTTCGTTGTTTCTGTTTTTCCTGTTTCTTCTGCAGCAAACGTCGTCATACTCATTCCGAGCACCATTGCCAGTGATAATAACACTGCAAAAATCTTTCTGATTTTTTTCATAATTCTTTCTCCTAGTATAATAATGATGTAGTCAATCAAGACTACTTGGTTAATAAGTTTCTAAA